>Ga0316205_10002219_pt1 | contig 20862 bp, 17 predicted proteins | sample 3monthpyrite_MG_FD_204941 | JGI IMG/M metagenome (GOLD analysis project Ga0316205, IMG submission 204941) | Microbial mat bacterial communities from mineral coupon in-situ incubated in ocean water Damariscotta River, Maine, United States -... | ecosystem: Environmental > Aquatic > Marine >... | reverse complement strand
AACTCGCCTTCACCGTTATAGAAATCTGGTGAGAAAGTATCTGCTGAGCGAATTTCACTAACCAAACCAACAGTAACACTGTCATTGACTAACCAGCGAATATCGAGTTCAAGACCCGTGAGCTCTTTGTCACTATTAATGATCATTGGCACAGCTTGAGGTTGTCCCGGTGGTTTAGAGTCAATAGACGTTTGTAAGTTGTCCAATTGCAAGTAGTAAGCACTTACATTAGCAATAACTTGATTCCAAATTATGCCTTTATAACCAAATTCATAATTAGTGGTTTCTTCTGGAGCAAATGACTGCATGCTCGGTGTTAACGAATCAAAACCACCTGATTTATATCCGGTAGAGTAAGAGCCAAAGATCATATGATCATCGGTTAATTGATAACTAGTCACTAACCGCCCTGTTACCTGATCCCAAGAGTCTGAAGCAGCGGTGTTAACAGGTTGAAATAACAAGTTACCAACGCCAGGGCGAAGCTTGGCAAAAGATGTTTGTGGAATATACCAAGTAAAGTCTTTTTCATCTTTTGAATAACGCAAACCGCCAATAATATTCCACTTATCTGTTAGAGCATAATCAATATCGCCGTATATTCCCCAGTTAGTAAAATCGCCAGTATTGTTAACGCTTTCTTGCCACCACTGCCCAGAAAAACTAGGGCCAAAAATTTCAGGAAAGCCCATTTGTGCTGCAACAATATCGTAAGTGGCATCTCCGGTCATAGTCACTATATCACCCGTTAATGGCTGACCTGGCATACCAATAGCTCCCATAATAGGGTCAGCAAAACCAAGTACATTTAACGCATTAGCCCATTCATTCGGGTTCCATGTATTCTCCATTGGAAAGCCAAAAGATTGATAAAAAGCATCAACTGCGCCATTAAAAGTAACACCGGGGCCAAATGCGGCTTGGGCAAGTTCATCACTATTACCACCAATCATTTGGGCTATTTGTTGTGATACGCCGCCATAAATAACACCATTTAACTCACCAGTAATAAGTGTGGTTGCGGTATCTGCGGTTAAATTTAACTCGGTTGTTTGTTGTACTGACTCTTTAGAATACGAAAAACCAGCGACGGCGTTGACCTTTTCACTAACATAATTGAACTGAAGTTCGGTGTATAAAATATCTGAATCTTCATTGTTTGAGGTATCAAAGTAGCGCCTTATGTCTGCTGTGCCGTCTTCATCTTGGCGGTTGATTGTTTTCCAATCACGGTAACTTAACACATACTTCATTGACCATTGTTCGCTAAACTCATGATTTAGTTTAGCTGTGATGCCATACATATCTCGTGATTCAACGCCCTTTCTGACATCATTTTCTGCTTTACTGTTAAAAGGATTTTTACCACCTTCATAGGCATATTGACTCATACCAACAGCCATTGGCGGCCCTTGCTCTAAATCGTCCCAGTCGTAAGATATTTGAAAGTCAGTACTATCTGAAATATCCCATAAAAAAGAGATTCTCGCGGCATTATGATCGCGCTCACCTAAATCCCAAACTTTATTATTTTCATTCCAACTTGGGTTAGCTACGTTTTCTACAATACCGTCTTGATTGTTGGTAAGCACATTAGCGCGCATATAAAAAGTATCAGTAATTGGCACATTAATCATGCCTTCATAACGTTGTAAATTATCACTACCAACCGTTGCTTTAACAAAACCTTCAAAATCAGCAAAGGGAGATTTTGGCACCATACTAACTACGCCCATAGCAGCATTGCGACCAAACAATGTGCCTTGCGGCCCTTTTAGCACTTCAATGCGCGCCATATCAGAAAAAATCACATTTTGCGCAGCGCGCGGCATGTATACGTCATCAAAAAAAGTTGCCGAGGAAGGATCGCCCCCAACACTAATGTTAGGGCTTGATATGCCGCGCATAGTAACACCTGCCTGAGTCATACTGCTATCGCTGAAATCAAAGCCAGGAATAAATTTATCGACATCACTTAATAATATAGATGCAGTTTCTTCGATAAGATCTTCATTAATAGTACTAACAGTAACAGGTACTTTTAAAATATTTTGCACACGTTTTTGCGCGGTAACGGTAAGCACTTCTATTTCACTTTCATTTACTTGATCATTAACTTCTTCAGCGCTCAACCATAAAGGCGTAACCGCCAATGCTGAAATAACCGCTTGTGTAACTAAGCTTAATGGCTTGGTAGATTTTTTCGAACACTTTTCTATATTCATAACTTCCCCTGAAGGTTCCACTTATTTTATTGTTTGCTTTTGTTTAGTTTTTATTGGATTTTATTTTTATTAGTTTTTTAAATTTCAATTTTCACTATATGTCAGTGGTTGTACCTATTGCTTACGTATTGTTAAAAAACACTGACGAATTGTTAAAATAACTGTCTGATTATTTAAAAAGTCAGCAAATAAAATAAATGTAGTAACTAATTTATAGAATAGTTTTTCATGTTTGCCATGTATTACATTTTTTTGATTCGTCGTTGGGTCAGATTGCTTTAACTGCAAATGAGCAAGTAAATTGACCACTATCAGAGTATTTTTCCGATGAAAAAGTAGTAAGCGTTATTAGTACAGCCAGTGACGCTATAATGAATTAATTTGAACTTTTGCTAACAAAAATTGTTATCATACTGCCATTATTAATCTTATTTATTTGAGTGAAGTCAAAATGCAAATTATCGCAGTACTTGCACTAGCCGCAATGGCATGGCTAATTTGGCAATTAGTTAAAGCTAAGCGCTTTACTCGTTTCAAACAAAAAATTGAAGATGAATTAAAAGATAAAGTAATTAAAAGTATAATTGATGAACTAACGCAAAATCGCAGTGACGTTTTTCCTAACAATGATTGTCACCAATTGGCGACAATCTTTTATTGGACACAATATAAAAGCCGCATATTACATGCGGCTTTACAAAGGGAAGTAATTACTGAGCAATGGCTTAAAGATTCAGGTAATTTACGTAATGCCCAACACTTATTTTATGTTGAGCAGCAATTTTTACCTTAACTAGTTATCTTAAAAGCGCCAGGTGCTAACTAGGTTTTAGAAAATTGTAAATCCCAAACACCATGACCTAAACGCTGGCCTCTATTTTCAAACTTAGTTAGTGGTCGAGAATCAGGACGTGGCACGTAATCACTGGTTTCAGATAAATTAAGATAGCCTTGAGAGTTTTGCATATCTTCTAACATACATTCGGCATAGTTTTCCCAGTCGGTTGCCATATGAAAAACACCACCAACCTTAAGCTTTTGACGGATAGCTTCAACAAAATCTCGCGAGACAATACGACGCTTATGATGCTTCTTTTTATGCCAAGGATCAGGGAAAAACAACTGCACTGTAGTCAGAGAGTTTTCTGGAATACAATCTGCTAATATTTCAATAGCGTCATGCTCATAAACTTTCAAATTAGTAACGCCCTGCTCTATGGCAAGTGATATACACGCCCCAACACCCGGCTTATGGACCTCGACCCCAATAAAGTTTAATTGCGGAGCCGCTTTTGCCATTTCAACTAATGACTTGCCCATACCAAAACCAATTTCTAACACTACAGGTTGATCATTACCAAATAACTCACTCATATCAATGAGACCATCACTATGGTTCAAGCCCATGGTTTGCCAGTGATCAGTTAACGCACGTTCTTGCCCTTTAGTTAAGCGACCTTCACGTTTTACAAAGCTACGTACTTTACGAATATATTTACCTTCTTGCTCTGCTTGCGCTAAGGTTTTATGTGTTTTTTCTATTTTATCTGTCATTTTCTCTAATCTTTTACTGATAGCTGGTAGAAGTATTATTCTAAACAAATGGATTTTAGATAAAGCCGCCACATCGTTTGGCAACGTTCATCACTACATTACATTTATGAATACAGAGAGAATTAAAGGTGTTTTAGACAAGGTTAGTGAATTTAGGAATAGTTCTTCATATTTCAAATTAACTTAACGCAGACCAAAGCGCCTTTAAACTCTCAGAGATTATTCAGCCCACCACACATCGTACAAAGGGCTTACCGCCACAGACGTTGCGCCGTTATCGTTTAGCCATTTTTCAACTGCTGCACGATTTTCATCAGTACATGAGCCAAGCTTTTGTGTACAAATTAAACCATGCCACAAAGTATCTCCCTCACCACCAAAGCCTAGATCGTTAGCTTGAATAACTTCGCTAAAAAATTTATCAATAAAAGCATCTAGTTCATCACTTGTAATATCTTCTTTTAACTGCCAAGCAACATCAAAACCTAATTCTTTAAATTCATCAACTCTTAACTTTTTGCGTATACGTCTGCTGCGATTTTTCGCTTCTGCTTTCATGGTGAAACCTTAAATAAACCAAACTAATAAATAATTGCCGATATTATACCGTTTTCACTGAGCGCATTAAAACAAATTTTTATCTCGATAAAATAGGCTAAGCGAACAAGCTCTATTGAGCACTTCAGCCAAGTTAGCTACACTGGCGCGCTATGAATAATACAAAAGTACCAACCCAAGAAAATAACGTGCAAATTTCTGCTCAATCAGCACAACAGTTTGCTAATCAAGTTGTTGCTTGGTATCACCACCAAGGACGAAAACACTTACCTTGGCAACAAAATAAAACACCCTATAGTGTCTGGATTTCTGAAATCATGCTTCAGCAAACCCAAGTAACAACGGTGATCCCTTATTACCAACGTTTTATGGCAAGTTTCCCTAACATTGTCGATTTAGCTAATGCCGATGAAGATAATGTGCTACATCATTGGACTGGTTTAGGTTACTACGCCAGAGCGCGTAACTTACACAAAGCCGCAAAGTTAATTACTAATGAACATGATGGGATTTTTCCTGATGATATTGAACAAGTTATTACTCTGCCGGGCATTGGTCGCTCGACCGCAGGGGCGATATTATCGTTAGCGTTAAATCAGCACCATCCCATTTTAGATGGCAATGTAAAACGGGTACTGGCTCGTAATTATTTAGTGGAAGGTTATAATGGCTTAGCTAAATTTGATAAAGCCCTATGGCAACTCAGTGAAACGCTCACTCCGGCAACTGACACCGCTTTTTATACTCAAGCGATGATGGATTTAGGCGCAACTGTGTGCACACGTAGCAAGCCAACTTGTGATGTTTGCCCACTCAAGGCAAGCTGTTTAGCTTTTGCTAGCTCTTTGCAATCAGAGTTTCCTCAGAAAAAGCCAAAGAAAAAGATCCCCGAAAAAAGCACTATCATGGTTATTCCTCAAATTACCACAAATACGAGTACTAAGGTGCTGATGGAAAAACGCCCACCGGCTGGTATTTGGGGAGGATTATGGTGCTTTCATGAAGTTTCAAATAAAAGTGAAATTACTCAATTATTACAATCATTAGGACTAAAACCCTGCTCTGAAAAAAATTCACAACAAGAGTTAACAACTTTCAGGCATACTTTTAGTCATTTTCATCTTGATATTTCGCCCATCATCATTGATTGTATTCAACTAGATAAAAGCGAGTTAACGCAAGCAAACCATCAAGAAATTAGCGAACCTAGACAACAACAATGGTATGATTTACGCGATGAAATTAGCGTAGGTTTAGCGGCATCAACCAAAAAACTGCTAAGCTTATTGCAAACGGATAAACGCTAACAATAACTAACAATAACCTTGACTAAGAACTAATAGAGACAATTATGAGCCGTACAGTATTTTGTAAAAACCTTAACAAAGAAAGCGAAGGTTTAGCCTTTCAATTATATCCCGGAGAAGTAGGTAAGCGTATTTTTGAGAACATCAGCAAAGAAGCTTGGGGAAACTGGCAAAAAAAACAAACCATGTTAATTAACGAAAAAAAAATGAATATGATGAATGTTGATGACCGAACATTTTTAGAAAATGCCATGGTAGCTTATTTATTTGACGGTATTGAACCTGATATTGAAGGTTATGTGCCTCCGAGCAAATAGTTGCTACTCAAAAGATAAAACAAGGAGGTTTAATGAATATTTTTTTGCTTGTTGGTGCAATTTTAAGTGCCATAGCGGCAATTTTGCATCTGAGCTGCATTTATTTTGGCGCACCATGGTATCGTTTTTTTGGTGCAGGAGAGCAAATGGCCATATTAGCCGAGCGTGGTAGTATTCAACCAACCTTAATCACCTCTGCAATAGTCTTAGTGTTAGCAACTTGGTCAATCTATGCTTTATCTGGCGCTGGTATCATAGTTAAATTGCCCTTATTAAAATGGGCGTTAAGCGCAATAACCTTTATCTACCTGCTTAGAGGCATCGCGGGATTTTTTCTAATAAATAACCCTTTAGGTCGTAGCCCTGAGTTTTGGCTATGGAGCTCAATTATTTGCCTCAGCTTTGGCATCATTCATTTAATAGGTTTAAAGCAAACCTGGGTTAACATTTGAAGATATAGTTAAGCACATGACTAACCTCTCCAGCTCAAGATGCCTTTAAAAGCACCAAAGCGCAGAAAAAAGCGACAAACAGACATTTAATTAAAAAAAAGGGTTGACTGAAATAAAGAAAAACAGTTTAATACGCCCCGTCTTAACGAGGTAGCGAAATCACCTTGAGATAGATGCCCCGATAGCTCAGTTGGTAGAGCAGAGGATTGAAAATCCTCGTGTCCCTGGTTCAATTCCGGGTCGGGGCACCATTTACAGAGATGGTGCTCAATAGCAATATTAAGTATTACCTCGGTGCCAAAGTATTACGTTTTTATAAATAGTAATACTGCACACAGCTTTGTGTGCCGACTTAGCTCAGTTGGTAGAGCAACTGACTTGTAATCAGTAGGTCGCCAGTTCGACTCCGGCAGTCGGCACCATTCATTCAAGCCTCAACTTCGGTTGGGGCTTTTTTGTATCTATCGATTGGTTAAATTCTTAATCAATTTTCACTTACACCAAAATTTTATCTACCCTGCACTATTCGTGGTGTATACGTCAGCTTGTTATTTATTTCGTGTTATTGATAGGCACAATATCCAACCTATTTGGAACAAACACCATTAGGGCTAATTGGGTATTAGGGTAAATCTATAAAGATATAGTTGTTTTTCAGGTGATTTTTATAGGTCAAAAAGGATTTCATCCGTTACTTGGAATTAATTGGGTAATCCCTACCCCACATTTTTAGTGGTGTTGTAATAATTAGGGTAAATTATCTGCTGGTGTAAAATTTCGAACTGGGTATTGGCACCAGTAGAATCAGTTGGTTATTGCATCTACTCGATGCTCACTTTAATATCTACTCGCCCATAAAATGAAGGAAATATCAGATGGAATTAGTTAATAAAATCACAAAAATAGCGAAAGAATTTTCAACAATACATAAGCCTATTTTCTTTATCAGTATTATTGTGGGTGCAATTTACTTAAATACTTATTTAAGAGGTTTTGGTATTCCATTTCCACTAGACCTATCCGTACTACCAACCATATTGTTAGTCATAGGTTTTTTTTCAGTTTTACTAACCATTGTTATTTCAATGTACCTATTGTTAGTTGCGATTATAAACATTGATCCTTGGGATACTGGATTTAAAAGAATAATAAACACAAATAAAGCTGGTCTATATGCACCACAAATAAAAAACTACTTAATTTATGCATTGGTCAGCTATATTCTTCCATTTTCTTTATTTTTAGTTATAACTATTAATTACGGGTCTGACACTAGCACTAAACAGTTAGTGTTATGGTTTTTATATCTCGTATGGGCGATTATTTGTAGCTTAGCTTGGGCTATTGACTCTAATTTACCTAAGAACGAAAGGGTTCCTTTTATTCTTAAAATGACCTTCCATACTTTCACCATTCAGGTAGTAACTGTTTTCTCAGTAATGGTATTGATAACGATAGTCTTATCAAAAACTCCTAAAATTTCCGATATGGAGTTCTACATTATACTAACGGTGTACCTTCTAATAAATTTAGCCTGCATACTTCCTAGCTTCTCAGATAGAAGGTTCCAGAAAATTCAAAATGACAATAAAAAGCTATCAGCAGACGATTTGATTAACAAATCACAACTTACTGCAACTTACGTTGTCTTAGCTTTATTAGTTTTTGTATCACTACTCCCTCCATTTGCATTTCATATTGGTGAAATTCCCTTAAGGTTAATGAACATAGGTGGAAATATAGAATTCAAAGTCATTGATGCAAGGCGACAGTGTGACTCTTGGCCTGAAGTGATTATAGACAAGAAAGACGATGAAAAGTGTCAAAGCAAAGTTGGTCACTTAATAATACAATTAAGTGACCGAGCTTTTACCATTTTTGAAAATAAACATGGCAAGCCAATTTTGGTTAGTTTAAATTTTAGCAAGTCAGCTATTGTTAGTACTCTGCCCGACGATAGTCAGTACAAAGTCATATATGAAAAAATGAAAGAAAAAGTAAAGGAAAAGCATATTAATTAATCATTAAACCGATCAATGACCGCTTTCATCTTCTCTGCTACATGGTTCTTTTCGAGATGAGAATATTTCATAGTAGTTGCTATATTTGAGTGTCCTAATATAAAGCTAACCTCCTGAATATTAAGCCCATTCTGTACAAGCCTTGATGCGCACGCATGACGAAAGTCATGTACACGAAAATCTTCAATGCCTGCATTTTCAATTGCTCGACGAATAGCAATAGTTGAATGCTTACGCGGGTTATTTCCCGATTTATCGGTGAATATCCACTTTTGATGTGCCTTATGTTCACTTCTTCTTTTTAACACCTGATACACGCGATTTGACATGTATAACACCGATTCATTATTTGTCTTTGTGCGTTTAAGAAGAATGGTTTTATCACTTAAATCAATTTGCTGCCAAGTTAGCTCAGCAATTTCACCATAACGTGCGCCAACATCTAGTAATAAAACCACCAAATCAAAGTTATCTTGGCGTTGCTTAAGTAATTCTGTTTTGTCGGTATTTGGGGTTAACTTACGATAATACTTCGTATTGTCAGGTGTTAGTTCATTGAATAGCCTGACTTCTTCATCCTTACTTAGCATTCTAAGGCGAGAATTTTGTACCTTGATTTTAGGAAACTTAATTACTGGCACTTGATAATCAAGGCGCTCCATATAATCAATACAACCACGTAGTTGAATGATGCCATGCTCAATAGTTTGCGCAGCCCTACCCTCATTTCGTCGTGTTAATACATAGTGTTCAACATCAGCCGTTGTTAATTCATGTAATGGTTTATCATCAAAATACAGCTTTACACCACGTATTTTATTGGAAATATCCGCATAACTTTTTAAACCAACTTTAGATGTTTCAAATTTATCTAGTGCGGCGTACAAGTTAATTGAATCCTTTGTACCTAGTAATTTTTTGTCTAATATTTCTTGACGATATTGATGCTCTATTTGCTTAGCTTTCGCTTTATTTTTCGATTGAGATGATTTTTGATATGTCTTACCGTCAACCATAAAACGCACCTGAAAAATGCCTGATTTTTGTTTAATTAATGTCATAACGGTTTCCTTTATTAATTAGTTGTTATGACATTACTATCCCTCCGTTGCTCTGCTACAGACAACGGGTCTTTGAAAATATAATTGCACTAATACCGTTGTCTTTTAGGGTAAGCCGATTGATGGTTAATTAGTAATTATTTAACGGAGATATTTGATGACAAGAGCACAACTGAATTACCCCAACGGTCAACTACGCGCATGGTTAGACACCTACCCTTCAGGGAAAAAGCAAATATGTAAACCCTCTGGCAAGCCGCTTGGTTTTTACAATCCTTCAAGTAAAACAACACATGCTATGTCAGGTACATTGATTGGCTATGGAGACCTGTTAACAACGCTAATTTAAAAATACTCGACATACTCGACGATATTTTTATATTAAGTTTTTAAAGACAGTTATTAAAGTTTACTAAAATAAAAAAATAGTCGAGTATGAATTTTTTATATAGCCTAACTGTACAAATAACATACAAAACATCCTCTTCACATTTAACTTTTACATTTATTTTCAATTATTTTTAAAAAGCCCTAAATTGAGTGCATCACAAAAATCGCTGTTTGAATTTCAAAAAAGTGACTCAAAACGACCTATCATTACTTGCTGTTTTTAAAATGGTTTTTATTTTAAAAAATTTTGCTTAATTTTTTAGCTGTTTTAATGAAAAATAAATACGATTTTAACGCACTTATTTGAGGGTGTTGTATAGGAAAACCTGCCTTGACACCTCGTTTTAAAACTACTCTAATCACCCACCCTACATGTCGTAGATTAAGTGTTAACAGGAGTACTTCTGATGAATACAGATTTTATTGAGTTTGCAAAAAATGGCTTTGAATTGGCTACTGAAACGATACTAGCAGAGCTTGAAACTCAGCAAGTTATTTCGCCCATGCTTGAGGATGCTATTAACTTTCTTGATTTTGAATTAGCAAGCTGTGGCACATGTCCAAACCATACAGATGTTATCGAAGCTTTCCTAGAAGAAAGCGTCAGCATTGATGCGGTAATAAAGCGAATTAACCTGCAAGTTGATTTAACAGAGAAGTTATCGACTCATTGGCATCGGGATCTATCGAGCGCAACAGTTATTAAAGAAAAAGCGCAAGATCTTGTTGAGCATTTACCGTACTACGACAATGGATTAACGGCTTGTTTAGCGACAATTAACTTATGTGTTGAAGTACTACAATCGAAAGAATATCAGCCGTCGATTATTCTACAAATAGGTCAATTAAATCAGCTATACAAAAAAGCATATTCTACCTGTCATACACTGCTTGACGTATCAGAGATAATGGAAGAAAGAAAGCGTCGATCTCAAGCAAATATAGACTCTATAAACCCAAGAGACTACCGCTTAGATATGCTCAATGAAACGTTAAATATATTAAGGAAGCATGATAAGAAAATAGAAGATAATCAAAGAAGAATTAAATCAGCAGTGAACAAAAATGATGTTTATAGAACTAAACCTCTTACGCGACAGGAGGTTACCTACAAGCTTCGTGAAGTATATGATAAGAAATTCGCTATTTATTCAGACAATGTCACGGTTAATTTTATTTCTCAGTTGGTTAAGCAAGCCTTTGCTGTACGTGACTTAGAGAGCACATCAGCCTCCTTTTAACCTGATATGGTGCGATAAGCACCAACATTAACGATTTCCTCTTTGTAAAAATGTGCTGAGTTTGGCATCGGGCCAACATTGTCATTTAACCCCAAAGAGGAAATATTCATGACACAGTTTTCAAAAAACAAATTACAGCAAGAGATCAAGTCAACCCTATCCAACTCGGCTACACCGCTTGAATTGGAAATTTCACTTGATAGTAACGAGCTACACAAAGCCCTTCACCGCAATGAACCAGTCATTATGCCGATCAAAGTCATTGGTCACAAAAGCGAAAGCTACGTTCTAGATACGCCGTTTGGTTTTGATGCATCTATTGATGAAGAAAGTGATGACGGTATGTCAGAAGAAGGATTTGCCCATTTTGCTTGTGCCTTACAAGCAACAGGCAATGCGTTCTATTTGATGGCTGTATTGGGACAAGAGCCTAATTTTGACTCATCAAAAGACTACTATCATCAGCTATTTGAGGTATTAAAGAAAAGACCATTAACCATAAAGTGTATGTGTGATAACTACATCATGCTTAATGAAATCGTCAAAAGGTTACAAGAGCACTGTTTTCGGTTAAATGACGTTCAACAATCTGAGCGTGATAACGGAAAAAGTTTTCATCAATACTTTGAAGAGCATGGTGTTCCTCTTAATACGGTTGAAGAATGCATGGATTCACACGCAGACAACAGCTTCGTTAACGTAGTAGAAGCAATGCCTGATGAGCTCAAAAAAGCCTACGCAGCAAGCTTAATTGAATGCGCTTTTACGCCTGCTGACGTTCCGCAAACAAAATATCATCATAGTTACGCAACACTGAAACTATCGATAACAGCTGAACAATACATTTGCGCCACGATTTCAACTGAAATTAGCGCACTACCTTACTAACTTCAATCAAATGTACGCTGAGGGGCATCTACGCCCTTTAGCCAACTATTGCCTAAACAACAGGAAAAAGTAATGACTAGTTACAAAACAGAGAAAAACGCAGCTTTAAACACTTCACCAAAATTACAAAGCAATGACTCGCCTCTAAGCCCTATTGAGAAGCTAAAAAGACGTCCTATAGTCAAAATAAAAACAAGAAAGGTGTCAATTAAAAATGCACAAGCCGTCGAATGTACATCAAGAAACAACGAAGACTATGTGGCGGTACAAATTGACTATCGGTATGGTGATTTAAAAGTACCACAGTGGCGAACTAAAAAAGCCCATGTCGATTTTGACGAAGGACAACTACTGCTAGATGCCTACCCGTTTGACGAAGAAGCCTTGTATGAGGTCGAAACCAAGCTTACTAAAGAAGGCTTTTGGCGGTGGACAAGTATCACTAAATTAGAAAAAGGCAGCCTTTAATGGCTGCCTCACCAAAAGTCGAGAAAGGACTCCGCAATGCGGAGTCTGGCAATACGGATATTCTCGTTCAAGCAATCAGGGATTCGATAAAAACAGGAACACCACTTCCTAAATATTGGGACAATATACCTAAGGCCGCATTAGATGAATTTACGGATGTTCAAAAAGAACTTATTGCAACTGGCGATATCTCAAAGGTCGTTTCAGTTGATGTATCAAAAGACAATACAGAATCGACGCTATACATTGCTCGTCACTTTCTTTCAGGCTTTAAAATCACTGAAAAAGAAGGTCAAATTATTCTTTTTAAAGTAACCAATATCGATAGTAAAACATTACATCCTTTATATGAGAAAGACTTCACCAAAATTTTAGTGCGTTACTTATCCAGAGAATGGCTAGAACAAATGGGTGAGCCTATCTCGCCTAAATCTGCTAATGAGTTTGTCAGCTATTGGTATAATCATGAAAAGCCTATCGAGATGCCAGAGCCATTAGGCCGAATAGGTGATGATAATTGGTGCTTACACCGCAGTAGCTATTTTCCTGATTCATCGGTGCCTTTCCCGAGTTGGATGAAAATACTCGATCGCATGTCGGAGCCAGAAGCCTTTGCTGCGTGGCATTGGGGCGTTTTTAGTGGTTCATATAAAGGCAGACAAATGGTTTGGTTACATGGACCAAACGGTGAAGATGGTAAATCAACATTAGCCTCCATCATCGGTAAAGAGCTCTATGGACCTGCGCACAATGCTATTTCAAATGCCAGCATTGGCTCTGGTGAAAAACGCTTCCTTAATAGTTTTTTTGAAAATGCCGCTTTAGTTATCTATCCCGATGCTAATAACCGTAAATGTTTAATGAGCGAAGCGTTCAAAACGGTGGCAAGTGCAGGGGCAGATCCTGTTCTTATTGAACGTAAAGGCCGTCAAGCCTATACAGCTGAGCTTAAGGCAAGAATGTGGGTTTGCTCTAATCATGCGCCTGAGGTAACTAATAATAACTTTATTATTAGTCGTCTGCTTTATATACACATCGACAAGATGGTCAATGAAACGCCCGACCCGACGGTCTTTGATAGGTTAATTGCTGAGTTACCAGGCTTTTTAGCCTACGCCAAAGAGTGTTATGAAAAGCTTTGCCCTGATAATTACAAAATCAAGACTGAGCAATCAACCATAGACAAAGTCGCCGAGTTAAGTAGTGGCTTCTTCGATGAATACGAAACCATTTTCACTAAGTATTGGCAGACATCGGATGAAAGCATTCGGGTTGAAGCATCGAAAATACGTGACTTACTGAAAAGTGAAGGAATGGCGAATAATAATACCTACAGTAACTTTATTGAATGGATGATTCAGCATAAAGGTGTAGTTAAGCGCAAGGTGTCCAAGGAAGGCGGCAAGATTTATTACTACGGTATGGAAAAGCGCTCCCCTAACCAAATATCAGCTGATGATACGCCAGAATTTTAAGGAGGCATCATGTATTTCTACCTTGATTTTGAATACAGAGATAACACCAAAGCGAGCGAAATTGTCTTAGTTTCCTATATGTCATCGGAAGATAAGGTGTGCCACACACTTGACCTTAGAGATGGTAAAAACAAAGATTTATTGAATAAGATTTTTAAGCAATACAAAGCTCATACTTGGGTTGCTTATAACGCTATTGCTGACTTAACTTGCTTACTAACATTAGGTGTCGATATTGAAGGGGTAAAGCTCATTGATGCGATGGTGGAAGCTAGAATGTTGACCTTAACTCATCATGACTTTATCCGTCATAAAGCTGATTTACTTACTTCATTACATGCCTTTGGCATTAAAAGCGCTGTTAACCGTAGATTTAAGAATGATGTTAGACAAGTCATCCTTAATAACCAGCAGTATAGCAAATGGAAGTGGCAGCAAATCAAAACTTATGGTCCAACAGATGTAAAACCCCTTCCTGAGTTGTTAAAACGAATTTGGCAAGCGCATCGGGAAATTGAAAGTCCTATCAAATTATCAGACATGTTAACAAGAGGAGAGTATCTTAAAACGCTTACAATCTTAAGTTTTCATAATAAAGGCTTCCCTGTTGATACTGCCTTACTTCATAGAGTTTTTGACAACAAAGCTAAGGTTATTTGTCATTTACAACAACAAGTAAATGACAAATATGGTGAGCTTTATACTCGCAAAAAGAATGCATCGACCATGACATTTAATACAAAGCGATTTAAAAAGCTGGTCGTAAACAAAGGCTATGACTGGACATTAACTGATAAAAGCCAAATGCCTTTGCTTGATAAAGCCTACTTTAAGAAAAAGGTTCAGCAATTTCCTGAGCTTCGACTGCTTTACGATGTCAGAAAGACACTCAGAGCATTAAGCTATAGTAATTTAGTTGAGCAGTGTAAGGACGGATATATCAAGCCTGCATTATTTCCTTTTGCGCAAAAAGCTGGCAGAAATAATCATCTGCCAACGAAAGGCTTTATGTTAAATCTTGCGCCTTGGATGCGTTCATTAATTAGGCCTGAACCTGAAAAACTCATTATCGGTGCTGACTGGGGACAACAAGAAATAGCCATTGCAGCCGTACTTTCAGGTGATAAAAACTATCTTGACGTATACAACAACAAAGAAGGTGATGTTTACTTAACATTAGCAAAAATGGCAGGTGCTGTCCCACAAGACGCAACAAAGGATTCCCATCCGATGATGCGTCATATATTTAAGTCAATTCAGCTTGGCCTTGGTTACGGCAAGGGTATTAAGTCTCTAGCTGTCGATGTTTATGAATCAAACAAAGACGAACAAGGACATTTTTTACTGAGTAAGCCCGAAGCCTATGACTTAGCGAGCAATATTTACCATTGGCATAAACAAACCTTTAACGTTTACTGGGAGTGGATCGATGATGTCATAACCTTAAGTCGCAGTGCTGGCTATTATCGCTCACTTGATGGCTGGACTTACTTCATCGATAGTAATACTAAAGATACACAGTTAATCAATTTACCCATGCAAACTAATGGTGCTGCCATGTTAAGGCGAGCTGTAATACGTTGCCTTGAATCAAAGCAAATAGATCTTTTGTGTACACACCATGATGCGCTTTATATTAGCTGTGATGCTAAAGATAAGGAAACGGCGGTTGAACAACTGATAGGCTGTATGAATGAAGCTTGCGCTGATATTTTAGGTGATAAGATTAAAATACGTATTGATCTAAACACCTACGATAGTACAAGAGGATATAGCGATCCTAGAGGTGTTAATATGCTTAGGAAAATTAATGAATTATTAATCGATGTTGCAGTATGATTAATACTTAATATACTCGACTATTTTGTAATTTTTTAGATAACTAATTAATCTTTAAAAAAAAGAAATAAGCGAAATAGTCGAGTATTTTGACTGACAAAGCGATGATATATATTTATTGGTTAGAATTATCAGAATTCATTGCTCATTTGCGAAGTAGAATTAAGCGCTTAGTTACATTTTTCCGAACATTTAATTTTGAACCAATAGGATGAATTCTTAAAGATCTTTACGAACTTCTTGAACTCCTGTTAGCCTTATACTGCTGCGTCAGCTATCAAAATTTTGTAGGAATCTATAAATAAAGCGATTATATGTATTGTGATTCTTCAAGGACTAGGTTATTTGTAAATTTTTTAATTTTTACTACACTTGTCGCATAAAACAGAAACAAGGAAGTGTTATGGCGTTTTCATCAAAAATAGTCGGTTATATGATCGGTGATGTACAACCTGACGGCATCACCGTTTGGGTTGGTCTACAAGCCAGATATGAAAAAAACAAATTACCCCATTCAATAATAGATGTTTATCCAGCAACTGCTAAAGTTATCTATTACCCTATATCAGATCCTAGTAATAGAACCGATGTAGATTTTTCAACACCTTTGAAGGCAGTGCGCTGTGGAACAGGAAAGTACAGCCATCTTGCATATGATGGTGTAAGACTCACTATTTCTGGCCTTACTCCAGATACCGCATATGGTTATGAAATTCATATATCAGGTCACGAGTGTGGTGATTTTGGGATTACAGAAAGCTTTGATAAAACTGCACTAAAATTTAAAACGGCACCTGAAAGTAACAAGGCGTTTTCGGTGATGTTTTCCTCATGTCAAAAAGCAAAAGGAGGAGCTGGTAAAGATTCTTCTCAGACACCTTGGACATTAGCGTTTAATGCCGGCCAACCACTCGCAGACATTAATGTATTGCTAGGCGATACGCATTATGCAAATTCGTACCAACGTAATAGAAAATGGGCATACTCTATCCCTCAGTTCAATGTCGAGAATTACCAAAATCTTATCGCTGCTATACCAACTTACGCCATATATGATGACCACGATTTTTTAGATAATGATATTGGTGGCGACACTTCAGTTGGTAATAAAAATACAAAGTACGGCCTAAAAAAGGAAAGAGCATCTCGTTATTTTAACGGGCTTTGGCCACTCCCTATCCCACAACAAAGAGACCGAAACGAAGGATGCTATCACAACTTTAGTTATGCAAATGTTCATTTTTTTATGCTAGATGTTCTGTATTATAGTAAGCAAGATGGTTCTGGTGCTTTTGACAATACTGATGAGCTGCTAGGTGAAACACAATGGCAATGGCTATCAGATTCATTAGCAGCATTGCCAGAAAATGATATTAAAGTTATATGTACAGCCACCACAATGACTAGAGGTGGCAGAGGGTGGGATAACTTCCCTGCTGCAACTCAGCGCCTAAAAGTCACTCTGGAAGGACAACCCAAGGTACTAATTGCTTCTGGTGACGTACATTACACTGAATTCATTCAACCAAGCTCATCAAAAGAAATACAAAGACCTGAAATCATTTCATCAGCCATAGGACGAAATATGAAATCCAGTAGCACAAGAGCGGTACACGGCTTTGCTATTGCAACTTTCGATGGCAAAGGAGGCGGGAAAGTTTCGCTATATAATTCTGATGAAACTAGTAACCCATATGAAGAACATGCAATCGAGTTTTATCTCTAATTTAGCATCACTAGCACTAAATATTCCCTTTAACTCACGGACATAGCCTTTATTACTTGACTACTTCAAGAATAGCAATAATTAAAGGAGAACTAACTTATACTCGGCTATTCACGTACCTGACAATTAAAATTAGTCGGTCTCAAAAAATAAAAAGCACTGAATAGTCGAGTATGCTAGATATAATTTCAGTCATTTGACTACAAAAGAATCCTTACGAGGAAAATGAAACCTCAGAGCTTTCCTTACCTTTTTTTAAATTATTCTGAATCTCGATCTCGATTGTCTGAGTCTAAAAAGTTGTTAATGCTATATTTGACGTACCATTTTCAATAGCCGAGGCATTTTTTGATGTCTAAAACAATTTTTGATTGAGTTTCTTCATCAGCTATTTCAAACCCTGCAATGTCTTCGAGTAACAAGTAAATATACTCATTAACTTCACCTTCATTTGATGTATCAATATTCGCTTCTTTTACCATTTCAGCTAATTGCTCTATTTGTGGTGGTGTTAGCATAAAACTCTCCTTTCAATTACTAACCCCACCTTCCTTTATCCACCTATCATAGACAACGATTTTACAATGTCGGATATGTACTATTTGATGTCGGTATTATGATGATAAAGGTCGGTTTTCTAGTGACTTACAACGTGGTGATTAATTTAGGCTATAGCTGTTTTCTTTTCAGTTTTTAGCAAGGAAGGTTGTTGATACTCACAGCCAATAAATTAATTTCATGATCAAGCCAATAGATAGCATTTTACATGCGCCATATTTGCCCGAGCATGTAAAAAAGTTTATTGATAAGCTATTCAATATCATTGAAAAGCATTACACGGCTTGTGACTTTACCGTAAAAAAGCTCGTTAATTTAATTGCGTTAAGTGAACGCCAACTGCAACGTAAAGTAAAATATATCTTCAATTTAACGCCCGCAGAATTCATTCGTCATTACCGCTTGCACAAAGCGAAACCGTTATTAATAGAAGGTAAACCCGTTGCTAGTGTTGCATACATGGTAGGGTTTAGTTCGCCTAATTACTTTAGTCGCTGCTTTAAAGAAGTCTTTGGCTTAACCCCTTCTGACTTTATCGCTCAATTGTTCATTCATTAATTCATCATTTAAAAGTCGGTTATGTGCTACACCTTGTCGGCTGGGTGAATACTTAATGTCGTATTCGTTGTTAAGGTTAATACCTGTTGTCTTTTATTGTTTTACTCAGGACTGTTTGGTTTTAACCAACAACCTTTCATGGAGAAACTATGCGTTTACTTACTATCTGTATTTTAGTGTTATTGTTGCAATTAAGTTCATCTTTACAAGCAAGAACACTCAGCAATGAAGCAATTTTAAAAACATCAATTGTTAAACCATCCAAGCTAATAACTGATAAAGCTATTACAACATCCAGTAGCAATTGTACTTCAGCAACATTAGCCGCTTTATCAGGAGAGGCTTTTGTTAATTATATAATTGATAATGAAACGTCCTGTTTGTCTTTTCTTTTTGAAAGTACTGATGCAGCAACACTCTACTCACAAACTAATTTTATGAGTGTTGCCAATGCTGCGACAGAAAAAGCTGCAACCTATGATGGCAGTCAAAGCTTAAGCAATTTATTTTACTACCTTCGTGCAGGCTATTACCTAGAGTTTTATTCACCTGATTTGGTCAGTATTAATGAGGCAATGTTAGCATCAGTTAAAGAAGCACTGGTTGCATTTGAGAAAGTTAACGGTTTCTCCACAATAGCCACATCAAATCATGGCAAGCTATTAACCGAATGGGTCAATACTGCTGATGGTGCATCATTATGGGTTGAACATCACACCACCGTAAAGGCGTTATTAGCTGATGTTACAGAATTCAAAGCAACCGACTACAACAACACACTTGTATATAACAGCATCATGTTTTACTTGTTTCGTGGTCAAAACAATGGTCGATTAACTTACGGTGAAAATGTCATTAACCATGATGATGAAATTGCAAATATGCTTGCTGACTTCATCACGAATGAGCATATTTTAGCAAGTATTGAATACATTGCCGATAACGCCACATTAGAGCTTGGTCGCTTACTGCAATGGCCTGACATATACGACTCAGTAAAACCTGCTATACAACAGGTATTAGATGCTAATGTACGTTTATCTTCTCGTTGGATGTCATTAGTGACAGCGATTAATCAGTATGTTGATTGTACCGACTTTACAGGTGATGTTTGTGCTAATGATGCACTTCGCCAAGAAATAACAACACTCGCTTTTCCAAATAAGTTTGAATTTGATGGTGGAGCAATGAAATTTCATACACCATTATCACGCGAAGAAATAGAACAGATTTATTATCAATTGAAAGAAGTTGAAGCAACATTCTTTAAGGTGACGGGAGCAACAGAGCCCATTACCGGTGATGTAAATGATGTTGCCATTTTTCGAATTTACGGCAGTCAGCAGCAATATTCTCAGTACCAAACCTTTTTATACAACTTACCTTCAAATAATGGTGGTATCTATATTGAGCGTGATTCAACGCTTTATACATGGGATAGAGAGCCATGGGAAAATACGTTTTCATTAGAAGAGTTAGCACGTCATGAATATGTTCACTACTTAGTTTCTCGATACTTAATTCAAGGTTATTGGGGTGAGACACAAATGTATGACGATAACCGTGTTACTTGGTTAGATGAAGGGTTAGCAAATTTCCTAGCTGGTGGTACGCAATCAAACGGCATCACTCCCTTAAAAACCATGGTTGATTGGATTGCCAACCGTGATACTCATTACACACCAGAGCAAGCATCAACAGTAGGTTACAATGACCAGTTAATGTATCCCTACTCTGCCCTTCTTTTTAATTACCTTTATGAAAATAAATCAACAGCATTTAAGGAGTTAACTGAAGCATTACGAAATGATGACGTTGTTACCTATGATGCTATTCGTGCAGAAATTGGTACTTTAAGTGCTGATGATTTCAGCACGTATATTAATACGTGGGTAACAAAATCTGATTCAATTGAAGCACCGTGGAAAAATTACCTAACTGAAGCACAACTTGAATTTTCACACGCTGTTGAAATTAGTGATGCCATTGAAAATGAATTTTCCTTACCTGATGTGAATTGTTCAGATATATCTGCAATTCAATTTGGTTGTAACTTTACGTTAAATTACACTGTTGAAAATGACGATACACCGTTATTTGAGTTGTATTCTCAAATTGATTTACAAAACGAGTCGTTTATCAATTCATCACTATCAAATGTACAAACCCTAAACTGTTATCCGACACTTATTGGTAGTACTTCCCATACAATTCATTGTGAAGG
>Ga0316205_10002218_pt1 | contig 20869 bp, 20 predicted proteins | sample 3monthpyrite_MG_FD_204941 | JGI IMG/M metagenome (GOLD analysis project Ga0316205, IMG submission 204941) | Microbial mat bacterial communities from mineral coupon in-situ incubated in ocean water Damariscotta River, Maine, United States -... | ecosystem: Environmental > Aquatic > Marine >... | reverse complement strand
GAGTATGGAACAAAATATTTTCAATCAGCAACACGATACTCAGTTAAGAAAGTTTTTGGAGTCCTGGAAAATATTCCCTGATATACAGACACAGTTAGGTCTACATCATTATTCTAGTAAAGCTGATTTAGAAAAGTTAGGTATGTCTGAGTTAGATGAACAACTCTGTAAAGTGATTCATTGTGCAGACTGGATGGCAGCAGTTTATATCGCCGATGATAAGAGTCATGTAATAAACAGGTGCCGTAAGTTTCTTACCGAAGATTTTTATATGGAACCTTATAGAGCAGAAGAGTTACTAGAGGCTATTCCAGATGAGGTTGATCTTACTGCTTTAGTTCTAGGTATTCATGTAAAAGAGCATGTCGCATTTTCTCAAATTTTATATGAAGCAAATATTAGACTTAATGAAGATAATGTTAATTTTCAGGAATTGACTTTACGCCTTGAGCAGGCATTAGATGAACGTGACAAATTAGCAAATGAAATTAACAGAGAGCTAAATTTAGCTAGAGAAATTCAGCAGAGTTTATTACCAGATAGTCAGGGCGATAATTATCCGGTAAATGGTATAAATATTTCAGCCAAAATTTTATCTGGTGATTTCTATGATTTTTTTGAATTAGAAAATGGTGACATATATTTTAATTTGGGCGATGTTTCAGGTAAAGGTGTAAATGCTGCATTGTTAATGGCTAAAACAAGCAGTTTATTTCGTTGTCTTGGAAAACGTATAGATGAGCCCGCGCAGTTAATGTATGAAATTAATAATGAATTATGTGAGACATCTATACATGGCATGTTTGTGACAATGGTAGCAGGTTTATATTGTCCGGAAAAAGATGAAATTCAGCTGGTTAATGCAGGTAATCCACCGGCCTTACTATTTTTAGAAAGTGGCCTATGTCAGGAGTTTGAAGCTACGGCGCCTCCTTTAGGGGTGATGCCCGATACGATTTATACAAAGTACACAATAAAGTTGAATAATGGAAGTTTATATATCTATTCTGATGGCGTGACTGAAGGTTATGTAAATGAAAAATCTATGCTTGAGTTGGGAGGCTTATTTAAATTAATAGCAAATATGCATGAAGATCTAACAGCCGAACAAAGATTAAAAGTTATAGTTGATAAATTTACGCGTACTGCTGAGCCTTTACGAGATGATGTTACATTGTTATTGCTTGAAAAACCTAAAGATCTAAAAAATGCTTAGACTTGAGCGAATACATTTATTATCTCGACCCGATATGCTGAAACCTCTGCGTAAGTTTGTCAGTGTGCTTGCTAAAAAGATGAATTGTTGCGATGAAAGTTTAGACTGTCTGGTAATGGCTATTAATGAAGCATGTATGAATATTATACAGCATGCATATAATCAACGGCAAGATGAGGAAATTATAATTGAGTTCTGGAAAGATAATGAGGAAATGGTAATTAAAATATTTGATTTCGCCGCAGCAGTTGATATTGAAAGTATCAAATCAAGAGATCTCGAAGACATAAGGCCGGGCGGCTTAGGTGTGCACCTTATTAAACAGTCGATGGATTGTGTAGAATATAAACATATTTCAAATGAAAAAGGTAATGTTTTAGAAATGCGAAAACAATTAGGTAAGACTACTGTCTGTCCAACCATTAAATAAGGTTATGTATGAAATACCCAGTATCTAAATATTTAAATTATTCGGTAATGAACCTGGTAGGTGAAATTGATTTAAATGAATCACCAAATGTAAGAAAACAAATTTTGAAAATTATCAAAAATGATAATAATTTATTAATTGATTTATCAAACGTTGAATATATTGATAGTTCAGGTGTTGCTAGTCTGGTAGAGGGTTTGCAGACCTCGCGCACAATGAAGTTGAATTTCGCACTGGTGGGTGTAAGTGATTCAGCTTTGCAGGTTTTACAGTTAGCACGTCTGGATACTGTTTTTACAATATATAATTCGCTTGAAGAAATAGATCAGGGTTAATCAAAAGGTATAATGAAACAAAAAATTGAAAAAATAGGCAAGCTTGCAACAGGTGCTGTAGAAGAGCTTGGTTATGCGGTAATGTTATTTGCAGAATCAATATACTGGTTGTTTTTGGGGCGACTCAATAAGCAACCGGTTTCATTAACATTGATTTTTACGCAAGCTATGCAAATAGGTGTATTAGCGACCCCAATTGTAATTGTTTTATGCTTTTCTGTTGGCATGATGCTGGCTATTCAGGGTCTGGAGACACTTAAGCCCTATGGGGCGCAGGCACAGGTTGTTACCGGCATAGCAGTGTCTGTAACCCGTGAATTTTCGGCTTTAATAACAGGTATTATTGTTGCAGGGCGTTCAGGCTCTGCAATTACAGCCCGTATAGGCACAATGAAGGAATCACAAGAAGTAGATGCGTTGCAGGTAATTGGTATTAATCCGGTGCGATATCTTGCGGCACCTGCTTTATTAGCAATGATTGTAGCTATGCCAGTACTCACAATATTTGGTGATTTAATGGGTATGTTAGGTGGTGGAGTTTACACCGCATATGAACTGGGTATGCCAATTGAAATATATATGGGGCGGAGCTTTGAAGTTATAAATACTTTTGATGTAATGCAGGGCATTTTTAAAAGCATAGTATTCGCCGTGTTGATAGTTATTGTAAGTGTGTTAAACGGATTTCAGGTTAAGGGAGGGGCTGAAGGTGTGGGTCTTGCGACGACACGTTCAGTTGTTATGTCTATAAGTGTGATTGTCATAGCGGATATGATATTTACATTTTTTCTGACAAGAGTTTAATAATGACGGATACAAATAGAGCATCGTTAATTCATGTAAAAGATCTGGTCACACATTATGGTGATAAGAAAATACTTAATGGTGTAAGCCTTGATGTTAAAAAAGGCGAAATAATGGTGATTATGGGGGGTAGTGGCTCAGGTAAGAGTACATTGCTTCGTTATATGCTGGGTTTAAATAAGCCATCATCAGGTTGTATTAAATTGTTGGGACAGGACATTACAAAAATGTCACCGAATGAGCTTCATCAAATGAAGAAAAAAATTGGTGTGTCATTTCAGGGAGGTGCATTGTTTGGTTCAATGACTGTTTCTGAGAACATTCAGTTACCTTTAACTGAACATGCTAATCTCGATATAAATACCATGAAAATAATGAGTCAGATGAAACTCGAAGTTGTAAACATGGCAGGTTTTGAAGACTTGATGCCATCACAATTGTCGGGAGGCATGATTAAACGGGCTGCTTTAGCCAGAGCAATTATTCTAGATCCAAAATTGCTATTTTTTGATGAGCCTTCGGCTGGATTAGATCCTGTGGTATCAGCAGAATTAGATGAGTTGATTTTACGCCTTAGAGATGCCATGGGTATGACCATTGTGGTAGTTACACATGAACTTGAAAGTGCATTTAAAATCGCAGATAGAATTACTATACTAGATAGAGGTGATATATTGATGTGTGGTACTGTCGATGAAGTTCGAAATAGCGATAACCATCGTATATATAATTTATTACATCGAAAACCGAGACGTGATGTAGTCGATGTAGATGAATATTTACAAAGATTGACTGGGAAAAGTCTCGACTCAGTACCGGAAAAATCCAATATCCATAATCCTAATCATTCAAGATATTAAAAAGTTATATGAAAAAAGAAAATACAAATTATTTTATGGTAGGTCTGTTTGTTCTTGCTGGACTAACATTGCTATTTATTATGCTATTCAAAATAACCGGCGGGCAGTCAAACTCGGATGAGTATTTTGTTGAGTTTGATAATGTAACCGGTATTAAAGATGGCATAGTAGTTACTTATGGTGGTTATGCTATTGGAGCGGTGAATGGTGTGGAGCCGGTATTTGATTCGGGAAAGACTATTTATAAACTGTCGCTTTGGGTTAAATCAAACTGGAGAATACCTGATGACAGTTCTGCACAAATTGTTATGCCTGCAATTATTTCAGACAAACAGATAGAAATAACTCAAGGCAGTTCTACAGAGTATTTATCACCTGGTGATACTCTGAAAAGCGCTGAAGCTGTGGATATAATGGAGCTTGTTGATTCAATTGCCTCTGAGCTTAATGACTTTATCCCTCAATCAACAAAAAATATTAATGCTCTTGTTGCAAAGTTAAATTATTCTGCAAATAAAATTTCAATTTTATTAAGTGATAAAAATATACAGCATATGAATAATTTATTTATACATGCTGATTCATCTGGTAAAAGTTTGTCTGAGTTAGCTGATGGGTTTACGCGAATTAATAAACAGCTTGATAGTATTTTAAGTCGAACAGATTTGATATTAAACGATAATAGTGAAGATATTCGTTATACCGTAATAGAGCTTAAAAAGTCAATTGATGTTGTTTCCGGTCGAATAGAATCAGTTATGTATAACCTGGATGCAACGAGTCAGAATATGAATGAATTCAGTCGTGAGTTACGTAATAATCCAGGTGTGATTCTGGGCAGTAAACCACCGGTTGATAAATAAAAGGAATATTAATGTTACGAATATTTATATTGCTGTTAATAATTAATAGTATTGTTGCCTGTAGTTTAGGTGGTGGTCCAGCGCCGCAAGATCATTATTACCGTTTGCCTGAAGTTAAGTTAGATGGTTTGAATGAGTCTACAGCAGCAACTTATAAACATATTGTGATAAAGCCTGTAAAGGCCACAGGTCTTTATCATGAACGGGCTATTTTATTTATCGAGAGTGATAAACCATTAGAACTGCAGCGTTATCACTATAGTTTCTGGTCATCAACGCCTGCTGAGTTATCCCATAACGCCTTATATCAGGGCCTGCAATCAAGCGGTATAGTAACTCATGTTAGTAGAAATTTGTCTGAGTTAAGGCCTGATTATATAATTGATACTCGAATTATCCAGTTTGAGCGTTTTATAGACAATTCAACTGTTAATATTCAACTTGCATTAGAGGTGTCCGTGCGAAGTGGTCAACCATCTGGCTTAATGTGGACTAAACGATATAAAGTCAATAAACAGCTAGAGACTCATGATATGCACGCCTCTGCAGAAGCCTTTGGAGAAGCGTTTAAGGAAATATCAGCGCTATTAGTTAATGATCTAGTGAGCAATAAGTAAGCAGCCAATTCTTTTGTTTTCAAGTTAAAGTATTTCATTTCCCTGCCGATACTCTAATAGTAAGTATAAAATATTAAGAAGCCTGTGTGCTTGTCAATTATTGGCAAGCAGATATCAGGTTATCTTTTTATATGGTTTAGTAATGGTCAGAGCAGGATATTCATATGTATATGACTCATCATCAGGCTGTAAAGCAGCAGGATGTTTATCATAAGTTTAATGGCCTGATATTTAGCGATATTAGCTTTGGATTTATGCCAGCATTTAAAAACTTAAAAGATCAACAAATACATCTATCTGTAGATCAGAATGGTGAATTATCTGTAATGCATTTATTTGATGGGTTACCTGAGCGCTGGATTAAAGAAAAAGATGAACAGGGTGTGGCGTTAACCTTAAAAAATGAAGTTATTGCAGGTTTTATGAGAAACGCCGAATTTTATACATTAAGTGAAATAGTGAATGATGTTATTGATAGTTAAATCTAATCAATAACTAATAATATCTAATTAATGTTTAGTGTCATTGTTCTTTTTCTTTATTAATTTCGTGCGTAAATCTGCAACAATTTTATGTGTATTATGACAACGAGCACATACCGTTACAGCAATGTCTCCCATAATTTTCTGACTGGTTTTAACATCCCCCTTACGAATACTTTTTTGTAATTTGTCAATATTTCCTGCTGTCATACTGCCTAGTATGCGCTCTTTAGGGTAGGGGTCATTCTTATGACATGTAGAACAGCTTTCACCCATGTTTTTAAACAGTAAGTTGAGCTCATTGCTGGCAGTTAACGCTTTTTTGTTTTTACCGTCAGACAAAGCAATTAATATCTGGTTAACGTAGGTGGATAAATCCTGCATTACATTCTCTATATTCTGCGGATTACCATCAATATCGTCAATTCTGATATTACTATAATCAGGTGAACGGTAAATAGCTGTTACCTGAGCCCGATAGTCTTTATGGCAGTTATCACATGTATCAGTAATTTTGTTAAGTGTTAAAGCAACCTGAAAGAAGTTCTCATCTGCAGTAAATTTCTCGAGTTGAGTGATCAACTCAGGATCTATCTTGTTTTTCCATTCCGGGATCATGGTAGAAATACTGTTGTAATGTTTATTAAAGTTAGTCAGCCATTTATGCATGCTGTCTTTATCTTCCATTTCAGCATACTCTCTGAGGGCCTGCATTTCACGGCGTAGCTTAAACATGGTGTGTAACCATACCTGACGTTTATTGTCTGGTTTATACCATTGAGCTAATGAATCAGGTGCCCGTTCAAAATTTATAGTATCAGCGAAAGTTAACTGACTGCTTAATAGAACTTGTGAAATAAATATGATGATAAAAAGTAGTTTCATGTGTTTAACTTATATTTAAACCTTCGGTTATCTGGTCTCTCCAGCTTTCTAACTCAAGTAATATTTTTCTTTTACTTTCATCTAGTTCATTATCACTTAAATAAGCTTCGAGTACAGTGTTAAATTTTTCAATATTTAGTGATGCATTGTCATTAGTGAACTTATCAATTCTGTAGGTATTCCACTTTTCTTTTTCTGCTGCATTCAGGCTGTCTGGATAGTTACGCGCGCGATATCTAAATAACATTTCAGGAATACGGGCATCTTTAAAATTGAAATCTGCAGTTTTAAGTTCATTTTCATTAAGATTACGTAGATCGTCCATACGTTTTTTATCGTCAGGACTGAAAAAACCTCCTCCATATAAGTTCTTGTCTGGATCAGTTTCTGCTGTGAAAGGATTATGATTATATATTTTGTTTAGCTTGGTATCTAAATCCGGTATGGACTGCAGAATTTCCAAATTTGCCATATATAAATCTTTGTCTATTTTCGTTCTTTTTGCCGAAGCCTCATCTAGAGTTTTAACAGGAGCAACAACAGGACACTTATTAATGTGAATTGTTTTAAGTGGTATGCGCTCAACACCTTCAGGTAACTGATCTCCAGGTGTGTATAATCGTTCGATAATTTCTTCAGCAGACAGATTTTTCAGGTCATTGGGAGAAAAACGTAAATCAAAAACTATAATGCCATTTTTATTTGTTGGATGTTGAGCAAGAGGGTAAACAACAGTGGTATTACATATGGTGCTTGGGTACATGCCGGATGTGTGTAATACAACTTCAGGGTTGTACAGGTTAAGCAAGCTGGAAATTTTCTGTTTCTTTTTGTTTTCGAATACGTAATTGAATAATTTGGGCTGCTTATCCTTAATTAACTTTGCTACAGCAATAGTTGCATAAACATCTGATAAAGCATCATGTGCCGCTTCATGGCTAATGCCATTAGCTTTTGTAATAAGCTCCAGTCGGTTACTGGCAATTCCCTTATCATCAACGGGCCACTCTATTCCTTCTGGACGTAGAGCGCGGGTGATTCTAACTAAATCGATAATATCCCAGCGAGAGCAACCGTTTTGCCATTCTCGAGCATATGGATCGAGAAAGTTTCTATACAGGCTATAACGGGTAAATTCGTCATCAAATCTAATACTATTAAAACCTACAACACAGGTATTAGCTCTGGAAAATTCTTTTTCAATAAGTTTAATAAACTCGGTTTCAATAAAACCAGTTTCAAATGTTTTCTGCGGGGTAATGCCTGTTATTAAACAGGCTTCAGGATTAGGTAAAATGTCATCTGTTGCTTTGCAATATATGTCGACTGGTTCATCTATAATATTAAAATCCATGTCGGTTCGAATACCGGCAAACTGAGCGATTCTATCGCTTCTTGGGTCTGTGCCAAAGGTTTCGTAATCGTACCAGTAGAAACTTGGAGTTTGCATGATTGTATTTGTTCTTGAAAAGAACTTAGTTTGAATTGAAGTAATTAATGTGTCAAATAGTATTGAGATACTATCTGTTTTGGTTTGGCTGGAAAATCAATCTTAATAAATGTACATAAAAAGCAGCCTGAAGTTAGAAGGGGTATTCAGACTGCTTTTGTAAAAATTATTAGTTTTCGGATGAGCGCTGAAAAAACTGTTTTCTGAACATACATGCGAACCAGAATCCGACGGTGTATATTACACCAGCAATCGCTGTCCAGCTCAGAATCGTCTCTGTTGAACGCCTTGATTCGATACCATCGTAAGTGCCTGTTATGATCATATAAGTTGCTACAACTGTAATGATAAGGCCAATTAACATATTAATTCGGAATATACGTTTAAATTTTTGTAACATAGTATCTGACATCTTTGCTCACGCTCCGTTATATCAACCAGGCTTAGCTAAATGTAACGCCCTGGTTAGGTGTTTACTCGTGAGTTTAATATATAATAAGCCGTGTCGGGTACCTTGATATGAGTCAAGAGTTTTATCCGTCAATCCGCTTTTTCAGGCTCAAACACGGAAATTACGTTATTTAGCCGACTAGTGACTTGACCTAGCTCCGATTCAGCCGTATTTAGTAACTGGGTACTGTTCGACGTCTTTTCTGCAATAATGCTAATTGAGGCAATATTGCTGGCAATTTCATGGGAGGTTGAGCTTTGTTGTGAGCTTGAGGTAGCAACCTGACTTAGTACGCTATTTATATTAATAATTTCATTTTTTATTTCATTAAGTGAACTCGCAACATCACTTACCTGTTCGCTATTGCTGTTAGCTTCTTCTATTGAGGAAGCCATAACTTTTACGGCATTGTCAGCTCCAACCTGTAAACGATCTATTAGCTCTTTAATCTGATCTGTTGAGTCCTGTGTACGGCTGGCAAGTGTGCGTACTTCATCTGCAACAACAGCAAAACCTCTGCCTTGCTCACCGGCTCTTGCTGCTTCAATTGCCGCGTTTAGTGCAAGAAGATTTGTTTGATCTGAAATATCACGAATTACATCTAGAACGACACTGATATTATTAGTATCAACCTGTAATGATTGAATCACACTGGCAGAGTTATCCAGATTTTTTATTAAATGTTGCATGCCCTGTAAAGCGGCATTTGATTTATCAGAACCTATTTGCGCACTGCTGTCAGCGCTCTTCGCAGAGTCTGATGCTGCAGAAGTATTTCTTGCAACTTCTTCAGATGTTAAGGACATTTCTTCTGCAGCGGTTGATACCAGTTCAGTTTCCTGGTTTTGTTGAGTGATATTTGTGCTTGTTTCCTGGGTAATTGACATTAAATTGTTAGATGTACTGTGTAACTCAGTAACAGATGATCGAATTTCAGTTATGATTGATTCAAGTTGCTGACTGAATTTATTTACCGTTTTACCAAGCAGCCCAATATCGCCTGCTCGTTCTTCATTCATACGTAAAGAAAAAGTACCACTAAGTATGTTTTTCAAAATAGTATTTATTTCTACAACAACGGTATTAATTTGCTTACAAGTGATAATGGCAGAAACTATGCCGACTATTAAGGCTATCAGTAGCACAGCAACTATCTGGCTTAGAGTATTACGGGTGTTTGAAATTAACTCTTTATTGCCCGATTCTACCTGGCGTTTTTGATAACTTATCATCGCGTCAATCTGTGTACCAATTTCATTTATTAATGGGCTTATTTCCTTATTAATTAGCGTTACGTCTTTTCGCCACGTATTTGATTTTAATATATTAAAAATATCATTTATATGTTTAAAGTATTTTTCAGAAATTTTAATTAATCTGGGAAACCCTTCCTCTTGTTCAAAAGTGAATAAGTCAGAATTTTTATCTATTTTACTGGTTAAAAGTGCATGTTGATCAATATATATATTGAGTTGGGTTATTCGATCAACATTAGGGTTCGCAAGGAAGGTACGTAATAAAGCAACAATGCTCATCCAGTTTTGTCTGAGATCATTTATTTGCTGAAGATATGCGCGTCGTTCATCAGTTGCCGTTTCTCCAAACTCGGAAGCAATCATTTCTGTGAATATTTGTAATGACTCCTGATGCCTTGGGTTTATCTCGGCGTTGGCAATTTTCAGGCCCGGGTAATTTTCAATAAAATTTTTGGTTAAATAATCGACTTCTTCCTGATGATCAATAAACTTGTTTACCAGATCTTCAAGCAATTTAGTATTTTGCTGCATTTTTGGATCTTGTTTTACTGCAGGTAATTCATTGTATTTCCGTAATGCTTCCTGTAGTTCGGTAACGCTACGGGTAAATTTTGCTGAATATTCAGGTGTTTTATTTATGATATATAAACCCATCAGGCTGGTAGTTGACTGAATGCGTTCTTTTAGTGTGAGAGCAGATAGCATGGCAGGCTGAGAATAGTCAGCGATACTGGTTGCCTGATTCTGAACCTGTAATAACCTGAAAAAACCAATGGAACTGACTAATATAATGAGTGCCATTATGCTGATAAAACCAAGCCAGATCTGCTTGCGTAGTGAGAGTTTGTTAAATAAATTCATTATGAAACCTCAAAACCTGCTCCTAAATATTTAGACCATTTAAAATCAAAAACTTATAATTGCTGAATGAGTTTATCTCTATAAGAATATAGACTAGTTATTGAGGTTTTTCAGCTGGTTATATTGCGATATATATCGGCAACTTTAAGCGGCAGCTGTTTTACATCATCAATGACAACATAACTGGCATTTCCATACATGGTTTTTAAATATTCCCTGCCTTCTTTATCGATGGTTATGCAAAAAGGGTGTATCCCCTGTTGGCGAGACTCGAGTAATGCTACTCGTGTATCTTCAATTCCGTACTCGCCACGGTAGCCATCATAGTCTTCAGGTTTGCCGTCGGAGAGAGTAATCAATATTTTGGTTTTTGCTTCTACTTCTTCAAACATCTGATTGAAATGCCGAATAAAAACCCCTAAACGGGTATAGTCCTGAGGTGAAATATTAGCAATACGACCCTTGGTTTTGTCATCATACGGCTGATCGAATGTTTTTACGGGATAGATTTCGCAGCGTTTACGGGTATTGCCGGTAAATCCATAAATAGCATATCGATCACCAAGCGTCTCTAGCGCTTCACTTAGTAATACCAGAGATTCACGTTCAGCATCATTTATCCAGCCTTTTGTCGAACCACTCATATCAACCATAAAGATAACGGCTATGTTGCGTTCTTCTTTGTGCATTTTTGTAAAAATGTTCTCAGGCATTTCCATGCCGCTTGCCAGATCAGCCCAACCGTCAACCAGAGCGTCTATATCTATATCATCACCATAGGGCTGTTTTTTTAGCGTTTTATCTTCACCGCGTAAAATTTCAAATGTGCGGCGAAGATTTTTCACAAGTCCGGTATACTTATTAAGTGTTTCATCAACAAATTTAGTGCTGCCTGCGGTTAATTTAACTTCACGTAAAGCACACCAGTTTTTCTTATATCGTTTACGACGATAGTCCCACTCTTTGTGCAGAAATGCGCCTTCTTCATGATAGGTTCCCGCCCATACATTATCGTCATCATTATTTTTTTCGGGTAAAACTTTATAGTTACCATCACCTGCGGCAACTAAATAATCTTCAGGTATATCACCCATGTCCTGAATAATTGAGCTTATTAAGCTTTCAACACCATCAGGTGGGTCAATAGCCTGACCATCTAACTCCAGGCGATAACTAAAACCATCGGGCATATCAGGGTCAGGCTCTTTTATTGCGTTAACAGCCCGTTTTTCTTCTTCAGAAAATTCACTGGCTTTCTTTTTGGTTTTTTCTTCAAGAATATGAGCGATTGCTTTTCGGAACAGATCTTTCTCTTTAATTCGCCTGATTTCTCGAACCAGTTCAACCTTATCTGGGCGGAAACAACCCGCATAATAATTAAGAGGAGGCGGGTCTAAATGATAAACCTGGGTTATTAATTCCAGGGTGTCGTCTGCATTTGATTTAGAGTTAATGGCGCTTTCAACACCGTCAATTTTTAAATCACTCACTTTAGGGTGGTCGCTTAGTTCGCATAAACGTTGCATTTGGCGATGAATACCCGGTAGTTCATGTTTTATTTTATGATCAAGCCGAATCATTTCCAGCACATGAAACCATTGCTGAGCTCGTGTGGGTTTTTCATATTGTAAAAAAAAATCGTTTATATCTCCGCGCCATGTACCAAACCAGTTTTGTGCCCAAAGCATTACAACGGTGCATTTGTATAATTGAAAATTATCATCTTTCTCAGAGAAGCGGTTAATAATAGCGGGTAAAAATATACAGTCGGTATCAGTGTATGTTTTTTTATCGGTCTCAATTTTCAGGCGACGGCCATTTAATCCGACTACAAAATGCTCCAGCATATTGCAGACTTCTTCGAATGAGATACCGGTTATTTTCTGTTTCGCATGGTGTGCAATCGTTTCGAGCTCATCGAGCACAGTAATGGCGCCATATAAACCTTTACTATCGAAAACATCAATAGCCTGATCAAGCCATAATTCAATGGTGTCAATTTCCATTAAATCTATGGCTTTTTGTAATCGATTAGAAAATTGATATGCCAGGCCGCTATTAGTATCAGCAGCTTTTTTTATAAGCTCAAGTAATGTGTCCTGAGTTTGAATATCGAATTGAGTCAGGTGTTGAATGACCGATTCATCGACTTCAACAAACATATCATCGAGTTGTTCTTCGATTTCATCAAAGGTAAAAGGAGGTAAACTCATATCTTAATTTTTAAAATAAAGAAGAGCTGAGTTCGTTAATGGCAGCGAGCATTTCTGCATCGTCAGTCAGTGCCTGAGCTATTGATGTATGGCAGGCATCAACTGGCGAGATACCGGCAGAAATTAACTTGCCTGCATGCACCAATAAACGTGTACTGGCACCTTCCTCCAGTCCGCTGCCTTTCAGGTTGCGTGTCATATGAGCAAACTTAACCAGACGTGTTGCCAGTTCTTCATCGATTCCGGCTTCTGTTTTAATAATGCGAGTTTCTAGTTGGGCAGAAGGGTAGTCAAACTCCAGAGCCACAAAACGCTGACGTGTACTTTGTTTTAAATCTTTTAATACACTTTGATAACCCGGGTTATAAGAAATAGCCAGACAGAAGTCAGCTGTTGCCTCAAGTAACTCCCCGACTTTTTCCATAGGTAATACTCGACGGTCATCAGCCAGTGGGTGAATAACCACCGTTGTATCTTTACGGGCTTCTACTACTTCATCTAAATAACATATTGCGCCGTGCCTTACAGAGCGTGCCAGTGGGCCATCAATCCATGTAGTCTCACCACCTGATATCAGAAAGCGCCCAACCAGATCGGAGGCGGTTAAATCATCGTGACAGGAAACGGTAATTAAGGCTTTCTTTAAACGCCAGGCCATATGCTCCATAAAGCGTGTTTTACCACAACCAGTTGGGCCTTTAAGTAATACCGGTATCTGCTGCTTATAAGCCGCGAGGAATATATCGATTTCAGAGCCAATAGCTTCATAGTATGGCTCCTCACTAATAAAATACTCTTCAGGCTTTAAAGATTTGGCGATATCGTTCATTAATGGCTCCAATACGGCATCCGGGGGGATGGTTTGCTCATAAGTACTAGTTAGTATTTGAATTATGGTTATTTTTTCTATTCGTCATGAATGTACAGGTGGAGCTTAAGAAATACAATAGTTTGCCGATATAGAACAATACACATAGAAATAAATTAGCAATATCTGAATGCATAAACTGCCAATTTACCTGACTATTTATCTGGTAATTCATTTGGCAGAAAGGCAATTCAGAAGGACGAGGCCATGAATACTCTATTTAATAATCCGGGATATGCTGCAGGGCGTAACACAGGTCATGGGTTAGGTCTTGAGGGTTTAAGGCAACCAGACTTTAATAAGGGTTATAACTCGGCTCATAACCTGACACAGAATCCAGCGCAAAATCCGACACAGGTACTTGAAAACGCGATATCAAAAAAAATACCAGAACTCTCGTCACTTACTCAGCAAAATTCGTCCGATTTCACGCCACAGGCAGTGGCAGATAGAATTCTCGGTTTTGTAGAAACAGCCATTAAACAAAGAGCGGGTAGTGAGCTAGAAGCGCAGAGTATGTTGCAACAGGCAAAAGAAGGGATCGCTCAGGGGTTTGCAGAAGCCAGAGAGATACTAAGTGAAATGTCTCAGATGACAGAAACTATTGAAACTCAGATTGATAAAACAGAGTCATTAATTTTTCAGGGTCTGAATGATATAAACAAAACTCTAAATGAAACACCTCAGTTGCAGAGAGTTGGCGAATTAATTTCTGAAAGTGCTTCGTTATCAACTCGGTTTGAACAAAGTAGTGAAGCCTCAATTGAAATAGTGACACAGGATGGAGATAGAGTAGAGGTAAATTATTCGGCGTTTATTGAGTCTGCTTCAAATCAAAACTATTTCAGTAATCAACAGGCCTCATCTGCATCTTATGAATTTTCAGGTGTTTCCTCAGCGGCTTTTCAGTTTAGTGTGCAAGGTAATCTTGATGAAGGTGAACAACAGGCAATTGATGAGCTGTTAAATAAAGTGGGTGATTTAGCCAGTCAGTTTTTTAATGGTGATGTACAGGCTGCATTTAATTCTGCAATGGAGTTAGGATTTGATAGCGGAGAATTAAAAAGTTTTGCGCTTGATTTTCAACAGAGTACTTATGTAGAAGTGGTTCAAACTTATCAAAGAACAGAGCAATTCGGTGATGCTACAGCGACAATACCAGCTTCTAGTTCAGTTTCTGGCCCTGCTTATGGTCCGGCACTGGCTATTGATATACTGTCACAATTAGAAGAATTGATAGAGCAGCAGAATGAAAATAGTTTTATCGAGCAACCAGAAAACACAATAAAGACATTACTCGCAAGTATGCTCAATCTGGTTAATCAGAACTCTTCGCTACCAGCACATAAATTTATAAATGAAATTATTGAAAGTGCTTAAGTTTTTAAAATATAAACCGTCCCTGGTCGTGCCCGTATCAAACTTAATATTTAAGTCATTGTTACATTGGATTCTGCAAAATAATAACAAATGTCGATGTCAGACAAACTGACAGAAAAGATAAAGCCCATTTTAAAAACAAATGGCACTGGTTGATCGCAATACTGCATGAAAAAGGTTTTATGGACATATTAATCTCCCAGAATTTACAGTTGTATTTTGATGTCTCCAATTAGCAAGTTGCAAATTGTATGCCGGTTTTTATTTTATTTTAGACGGTCTATCTTCAGGAATTAAAAGGATTTATTAAAGAGAGACGTAAGTTTTTAGAAGAAATGCGTTAAAAGTGTGCACAGTATGATGAAATATGTTCAAGTCTGGTGCACTGTTGTGTTTTGACGGTTACTTATTCGGGGTACAAACTGAGTTAAGAATCAACTCGCGTTCTAGCTCTCATCTTCTAGCTCTCATTTTCTCGTGCTCATTTCCTGATGATCACTGCTTCAAGCTGAGCAGCATTCTTAAACAAAACTAACAGTATCTCTTATGTGGCTATATATTTAAATTAATTAGCATTATCACCAGAAATAACAACACCGGCAAAGTCATCTGCATTATGTTGCACATCATTACCTAGTAAATCTTTTTGTAATGCCTCTTCATCTATCGTTGCTCCCAGGTGTTTAACAACTGTTCGCATATCAAGCTCTGCATTTTCTATGCAGGATGTTCCGCCGGGCGAAGGCGTCATATTAAAAATGCCACCAATGCCTGTATCAATTTTAGCTTCACCCATTAGTAATTTGCAGTGATCTTTGTCTATCAGTTGCGGGCGTATGCCACCCACTTTATTAGCAAATTTTAAATCACCTAATTTTAAAGATGGTATGATTTTTCTGACATCTTTTAAGAAGAGTACCTTGCGTATTACTGGAATCTCAAAAAGCATGTTCTTAAACATATAATTTCTGATATCGGCAACTTTTAATAAGTCCCATAGTACTTTTGCTACCCGGCCATCAAAACGAAATACCTGCAAAAAATCAGGCAGGGTTTTTAAATTGTATCTTTCAAGTATGGGTAAAACTAATGCGGTAGGTCCAAAACGTGTTGCACCGGGTACCAGTACATCCGGGTCACCGTGAATAGCTGCAAAGGGTAAAGCATCATTTTGTACGGTATATACTTTGCCATTTAGAACATGGGGTGTGAAATAATAACTACCGGCAATAGGTAATACAGAATAGTGATGCCCGTAACCCATATCATGAGCAAGCTTAAGGCTATGACCACCTGCGCAGACAACCAGTGATTTTGCACGGTAACAAACCCCGTCAGTTTCAACAATAAAGCCATCTTTATCGATTTTGATATGATCAACATATTCGTTGTAATGCATATCAATGGTTTTTTCAGGATGCGCTGCAGCTTCAATTTCAGCCTGCCTAACAAATGAACGAGATAAGGCTTCAAAGTTAACGGCGGTATATTCATCTGTGGAGCCCAAAGCAATAATTTCATCTTCGCGAAACTTATCTTCATTCATCGCAACATTAGGTTCAATACGAGCAATTGCCTTTTTGTCGAGTAGTTTAAGATGAGGGTAATGAGGGCTAAAAACCTTAAAGCGTTCTCGTAGTAACTCACACTCACTGGCGCCAACACCTAAAACCATTTTTGAATACTTAAATATAATATGATGGGCATCTGCCTGTGCACAGGCATAGTTACGTAACATGCTGGCAGCACGTTTAACTTTTAGTGCCTTATCAAGTGTGTAGTTTGTTTCTATATCACCACAGTGCAAGGTCTGGCTATTATTGCTCGATAAGGAGTTCACTCTTGCCGGTGCTGAATACTTCTCAATAACGCCGATATGTTGAATATCAGTATATTTTGTCGTGAGGTAGAGTAGAGCACTACCGGAAACACCGGCGCCAATAATTAACAGGTCGTACTGGTTAGACATTAAGTATCCTAGAAACAGGTGTATTTATAAATGTAAGTCGAATTTTAGCTTAGTTTAAGCCCGTTTTGGGTTAAACATAAAGATTCAGTTGGTTGACTGAAGTCCAGATGGTCATTTTAGGTTAAAATACCACTTATTCAAATATACAGTGAACAAATTTATGGCAATTCAGTGGTTTCCAGGTCATATGCACAAAGCTCGTAAAGAGATCAAAAAGGTAATGCCTAAAATTGATCTTATTATAGAGGTGTTAGATGCCCGCATTCCCTATAGCTCAGAGAATCCGCTAGTGGCCGAATTACGCGGTGATAAACCCTGTATAAAATTATTGAATAAGTCAGATCTGGCCGATTCTAAGGTTACCCAGATATGGATAGAGCACTTTCAGGAATCGCGAAATATTAAAGCCCTTGCTGTTACTCAGGATCAACCTTCAAAAATCAAACAAACCTTAAATTTATGCAGGCAATTTTTCCCAGATAGAAATCTGGCAGTAAAACCCGTGCGTGTGCTCATTATGGGAATTCCTAATGTGGGTAAATCCAGTGTAATAAATACGCTTGCAGGCAGGTTTATTGCTAAAGTCGGTGATGAGCCGGCTATAACAAAACGTCAACAAAAAATAATTCTGGATAACGGCATTGAGTTAATGGATACACCGGGTTTTTTATGGCCTAAAATTCACAATGTAAATAGTGGTTATAGATTAGCGGTGACCGGTGCAATAAAAAGTACTGCCATGGAATATGAAGATGTAGCATTATTTGCAGCAGGGTATTTAGCGGCAGCTTACCCTGAGTTATTACTTAAGCGATATAAATTAACTGAGTTATCAACAGATGAAATGCAGGTGTTAGAAACTATTGGCAAAAAGCGAGGTTTTTTACAGGCGGGAGGTAAGGTGAATTTGCATAAAACCTCTGAAATCTTACTAAATGAGTTTCGCTCAAAATTAATCGGTGAAATTAGCCTGGAAACACCAGAAATGATTCATGCTGAACTAGATGAAATGAGAAATAGTCAGTAATTATTGATTACATAAAATCTAAAAATAGATTAACTAGTTATGAGTATTGAAGTAAATATCTTAGATGATGGTGAGGGTGTTGAAATATTGGCAACCGGCATTGTTTATGGGCGTGAAATAATACAGTCACACCAGAAAATATATGATGATAAACATTTAAGAAAACAAAAGTATCATATTATTGATAAATCAAAATGTACTGAATATGATGTCACAGCAAAAGATATTGAAGTTATTGCCGGGTTAGATAAAAAAGCCTCAATAATTAACCCGAATATCATAATTGCGGTTATTGAATCTGAAAGCCTGCAGTTTAGCCTTACCCGTGTATGGCAGGCGTATGTCAAAAAATATATTTTCAAAACTAAATCATTTAAATCACGTGACCTGGCTATTGACTGGATAACTGAGAATAAGTTATAGCTAATTGATCTTGATCAGTTAACACCGTTAACACATCGTTTTATTTTAATCTGTTATTGCTACTCAATTAAGCCGGTGTTACGGTTTTCGAACGGCAATAATTAATTAACCAGTAAGAAATTAACCAGAAATAATTTATGTCTAATAAAGAGCATTGGGAAAACGTATATAAAGATAAGTCATCTCATGATGTTAGCTGGTATCAGAAAGAACCCCTGTTATCGATAGAATTAATTGATAATAGTAAACTTACTTTAGATGACGCTATTATCGATGTAGGTGGTGGCGCATCTGTTCTTATTGATTACTTACAGGAAAAAGGCTTTACCAATCTGGCGGTGCTGGATATTTCTAATAATGCGCTTCTTAGTGCAAAAAACAGACTGGGTGATAAAGCTGATAAAGTTAACTGGTATGAAGCTGATATAACTCAGTTTAATAGCCCGCAAACCTTTTCGCTCTGGCATGATCGAGCTGTCTTTCATTTTTTAACAGATAAACAGGACAGAGAAAAATACGTTAATGGTTTAAAAAAGTCACTTAAATCCGGTGGGCACCTGATTATTGCGGCATTTTCAATTGGTGGTCCCGAAAAGTGTAGTGGTTTAGATATTGTGCAGTATGATGAAAAAAAGATGTCTGCGGAACTAGGTGATGATTTCAGGTTGCTGGAATCCAGAACTGAAACACATGTTACGCCAACTGATAAAGAGCAGTCTTTCACCTACTTTCATTATATTAATCAGAGCGTTTAGTTTTCAAATTATTCGTAGTACAGTACCGCAAATATTTTATCAGCTGCACCAATGAATGCTATCAGTTTAATAAAACAATACAGGTGACTTCTTCACGGTCATGGTATAAGTGTTTAATTTTTATTCTATAAGAATAATTCAATTTATCTAATTCAGTGCTTATATATTTTTTGCATTCCATTACCATGTCATAACGTTTTTTCATGGGAAGTTTTAAATTAAACGCAACATATTTACAGTGACCATCGGCTAACCAGCGAGTCATTAAACGTGTTATGTGCATGGGTCGCTCGACCATGTCACAGACTAACCAGTCAACAGGTTTTTCGGGCAGGTATTTAAAACCATCAGCTTTAATTTCTTTTACCAGACCCGTATCCATTAATTTTTTATCCATAGCGCCATTATCAATGGCGCTCACTCTAATTCCCCGGTTAACTAGTTGCCATGTCCAGCCTCCCGGGCAGGCGCCAAGATCTACCGCCATCATGCCGTTTTTTAAATATTTTGCCTGTTCACTCTCAGTGAGCATGGTTTTAAATGCTTCTTCTAATTTTAAAGTAGAGCGACTCGGTGCTTCTTTGGGAAAGCGTAAACGTTTTATTCCCATCACTTCTGCCGAGCTGTTATTTTTATGGCTAACACCAATATAAACGGCGCTTGAGCTTAAAAAGAAAAGATGTAGTCGCCACTCGCTTTTTTTACGCATTAAATTTTTTCTCTCTAATGCAATAGTCAGCGGAGTGGAGAATTTTTTACAGAAGCTGCTTAACTCTTTACCTTCATTGGTGTCAGGTGTTTCTAAAAACACATCATTAAACGTCAGCTGCATATTTTGAATAGTCGCCAGTAATGGCGTTATTCTATCTTCAGGCGGTAATGAGGTAAGAATCTCACTCACAAAAAGAGACTGTCTGCTGAAGATCATTTGAGCAAATTTAATAGAGTTATTAAATTCAGTTAAATCAACGGGCGAGGCCGGATAAAAACCAAGATAACCACTATCCGCTTTTGCTTTTATATAACCTTGAATATTATGGCTTAGAGTTAGCTGCATAATTTCAGAAGCAGATTCTTTTTCAAATCCGGGGCGACAATATAACAGACAGCAAATAGGTTTCATAAAGTGTAACTAACCAGATAAATAAGAAAAATTGTAAGGCTAACGGTGTAAAAGTTATGCCTGTATGGAATAAATTGTTAATACTATAGGCTTATACAGCCTAATCCCACCTTTTGAGACAGGTTGAAATATTGCAGGGGCGGTGTAATATCCACCATCCAAACAATATTACGAGTTTTAAAATGTCCGCTGAACATGTAAAAAAATTAATTGAAGACGGTGTAGAAGGCGCTCAGGCTATTATATCCGGTGAAGGTTGTAACCTTGAAGCTGTTGTTATCAGTGATGCTTTTGAGGGTAAAACCATGTTAGCAGAGCAAAAAATGGTATATGCCACAGTGAATCATCTAATACAGACCGGTGAACTACATGCTCTAGGTATTAAAGCCTATACAAAAGCTGAATGGGCCGAACAGGGTCAGGGTTAGTAATAAGCCGAGTAATTAAGCCGTAACGCCTAAGACTTACGGCTTAATTCAATTATTTCAGGCCGCCTATTTCAAGCTCGCCTATTTCAGGTCGTCGGTAAGGTGAGGTTTAATCGCCTCGTACAGGGCAGGGTAAACCTTGCTCGCAGCGGCAACCACATTACCCGTATTCA
>Ga0316205_10002217_pt1 | contig 20878 bp, 23 predicted proteins | sample 3monthpyrite_MG_FD_204941 | JGI IMG/M metagenome (GOLD analysis project Ga0316205, IMG submission 204941) | Microbial mat bacterial communities from mineral coupon in-situ incubated in ocean water Damariscotta River, Maine, United States -... | ecosystem: Environmental > Aquatic > Marine >... | reverse complement strand
GGTTGTCAGGGGATTCATCGGGAATAGTTTCACAATAATAACTAAAATTTTGTGGGTCTTGGTATGTGAAAGTAAATATCGAGTTGTCGGTAGGGCAACTTAATAACTCCAGCGCATAGGCTTCGCAAGTATCATAATCAAAACAAACTTCGTTGCAGATACCAGTAGCTTCGTCGACAATTGAACCGTCTACACATTGTTTCAATGGTGGGCGGTCACAGCTTACATAATCTCCCGCAATAGGCGGTAATCCATCATCACACACCTCAACAGGAGTAGAACATAGGCCATTTTCATCAGGTTCAGGGCAGTCGTTGGAAAGCCAGCGAACAACTCCAACTACGGCGTAACTTACATCTGTTGAGCAAGTGCTCTCCTGGAATTCTGATACGGTACCAGAGACTCCTGTAACCGGCCTAGAATAATTTGCTGGATATATCATTGACCCTAATGTTAAACATGCGCCAGCCGGTGACGAATGTTCGCCTGAATCAAATTCTCCAAAATATGCATGATAGGATTCTGCATGCAGGCTTGAAAAAAATAACAAAATTGCAAGCGAAAAATATTTCATTAAAAATCCTTAAGTCCTGCATAAGCGCTCAAAAAACCGCATATGAAAAATGTCCAATAGTAAAGTTCTAACATTTTCACCTCCAAAAAAAGGGAGCCGAAGCTCCCATGTAGAGCTTATTACCCGCGAATCATTCCCAGTAGCATCTTTGCACCTTTAACACTGATATAGACTAGCGCTACAGCTGCTGCGACGGTTCCGATTCCCGCAATAATGGTTGTAAAATCAACCGCTCCAGTTATTGCATCAATACTTGCTTGATCCATTTTTCTAACTCCTCAAAAGTTTAAGTAATTGTGAAGCTCCCCAAGCAGTTGCCCAGGGAACAATAAAAAGCGCAAAACCTGCGCCAAACATAGCCGTTGCAACCGCAGGGTCGATTTGGCTATGGTCAAACGGAATGGTTGAAACTTGAGTTATCCATCCCGTCGAACACGTTGTGGAGCCATCACCTAATACAGTGATATCTCCATCGCAAACAATCATTGAAGGCACTAGCTAGCCTTTGCTAATGGCTTTTTTATTTGCGCTAAATGAAATTCAAATGGATTGAGTTCAAGGTTTTTGTATTTACCCACTTGAAAGTTTGAGAGCTCCAAAGTGTAATCTCCAATTGCGTTGGCTTCTGATGGGTTACGCAATGGAACTTCTATTTGTTGCGGAAAGGCACCGCCAAGATGTGCATAAGCTTCTTGGTAGTAACGAACCCCATTTTTTGTATTACGGCTTTGTGGCTGATGATGACCATCAATAATGCTAATTTTTAACATGTTTTTTCCTCTTAGTTTTGGTTGGTTATCTAATATTTTTAATCTCTTTTTAACTGCTGCGTAGAGTTATTGACACAAGTCCAAGGCAACAGGCGGAGCCTGTTGCGAAAACAATAATTCGGTCGGTATCTTTTCTAGTTGATTCTGCAAGTGAACCTCTTCTAGCAATTCAATAACGCCATTCATTATTTTTCTGCGAGCAGAAACTATTTTTTCGTTCTCCTTTATTTCCCAAAAATGAGTGCGACTAAGAACTGTAATTCCTGCGAATAAAATACCTACAACTCTTTCCTTTGCATCATCACCATAGGACGTATGTAGTATTGGAATTATTTCTCCTGTTTCTCTATCTAACCTTTGTGAATGAGAATAAGCCGGTGCTAGGTTGTAATCTTTCCGTTTTAGGGCAGGACCTCCCATGGCTAAAGTAAACGCTGCCCAATCATTGCCATCGGCTGCTTCTCTAATTTTTTCTAATGCCCCTTCTTGCTCGGAGAGTCTCCGTAGTTCTCGCCAGACAGTCACGCTAGGACCTCCTATTTGTTGAAATTGCCTTATTCGATATGTTCTAGCCCACGCTTCGATTCTTTCCGCTGTTTCGTATGGGTTCTTTCCAGCCCAGTCTTTTCCGGAAGCTGTTTTTTCAGAATTGTTTATTCCGTGACCATCAATGTTTTTACAAATATATTTAATGAGGTAACCTGTTGCGGAATACTTTTTACCGTTCTCAGGATTAACGCCTGACTTAATATGCTCAACTTTTAAACGATGTTCGAAGGCGCCTTTTTCATTTGGGCTATCCATTAAGGACCACTGTTTGAAAATCGTAATAAGTTGACTGGTATGTAATGGATTAACAAAAAGTAAAAAGTGCCAATGTGGTGTACCATCATGATGAGGCTCGGCTACTCTGAATCCGTATGGTTTAATTCTTTCACGACCTAGTTTTGCTTGGATTTTCCCCCATAAATTAGTCAAGTAATTTTGAGCGTCACGAGGAGAAAGATTTTCATACTTTCCATTAGGTATGACCTTGACAATCTTTTCTCGATTGGTGATTTTTGTCATGCGATGAAAACGAGAGGGCGTCGTGAGTGTCAAAAATATCGCATCATGTTTAAATGCATCAGACTTAGCAACCGCTTCAAAGCCTTTGCAGCGAGTTATAAGTTCGACACGACGGATCCTAGGATTAGAAACACCGAGATCTGATAACTCTGCTAATGTGAACTCTTGTTCATCTTGATTAACGGCTATTTGACTTTCTAAGTATTCTCGGTTGTTTTTCTTTTGGGCCTGATGACGTTTTAAAGAAAAATTTGAACAATAAGGTGTTCTAAAATTATGAACTTGACGTAGTTCTCTTAATATAGATTCAATCGTGGTATTTCGAAGTTTCTTAACTTGTCTCTTCCACCATTTTTCACAACACAAACGGTTAAGACAAGCTTCAACATTGTAATCATAATCTTCCAGATTTGGTGGTGATATCCGATAAGAATATGCCTTAGTGCAACATATCGAATAAGCTCTTTCTGATTCGATAACAGACGCTTTAACTAAAGTACAGTCCTGAGCTTGTTCAATTGAAAACTCTGAAACGTTTTCTTCGTTAGACAATAAATTTAAATTTCGAACATGTAGTGCTTTATCAAGCTCCAAGAATTTGCGATTAGCATTAACGTAGGACTCTTTATTCGCAATTGATAGATATTCAGCTCTTAAGATGGGGGCTATTGAATAATACTTAGCCAGAATATTTTCACGAAATGGGATACACTGACGAGAACCAAATTCGTTTAGTTTGGCGTTACTATAGATATGTCCATCATGACCGACGAATTGATCACAGGTAGCAAGTTGCGTTACCATATCATGGTTCCTCTTTTAGCGAAGCGGGAGCAATAATGGAGTGTTAGCGCACTCCGTTTAGCCGTACCAGTTAGCGCTGGTATGGCTACCTTTTATCTATCAAGCTCATAATCAAGGCTTTCTTTAGTTAACAAAGCCAAATTTATTAATCTATATCTACCGATTTTTACCGATGGTAAATGTCCTCTATCAATCATACCTCTGACTATGTCCTCTGGTAATCCGGAAATATGTGAAAAAAGAGCTCTTGTTACAACTGGACCAGAGCTCAAAACGCTCTGTCTATTGTTCGAATTATCCATTGACATCCTCTTTGTGCGTTACTGTGCAATACAGTGTTGTAGTGTGTTGCAAAAAAACGAGTAAGGTCCTATAATACCCATTAAGGGATCATGCGTGACCTCTTTGTGGGGTCAAATCTATATCTTGGAGATGCAAATGTCAATACCAATACATAAAAAAATTTTTCAAATTAGAGAGCATTTAGGTTTGTCTAGACCAGAGTTTTGTGAAATTTCTGATATTTCAGTCAACACATTAAAGTCTATTGAGCAGAAAGGTGTCACACCAAAAGCTGATGTTTTAGTCAAAATAGGAATGTGTTGGCCAGAGTATACTGAGTGGTTATTAATTGGCGAAACACCACTAACTGACTACGCTCCTGATTTCGACCTGAAAAAGAAGTATCGAATCATTGATTCGGTCGATGTTCGATATATGAAGCAATGTATTGTAAAAAGTAACATGATTAGTTCTATTATTTTTATTCAAAGTGATGGAGACGTTAGTGATTTGGGCGCGCTTCTAATTGTAGATAACAAATCCACATACCAATTTAGTAATTCTCCAAATGTAATTGGCGCTGTATGGATTCAACCAGGTAATATGAATTTTGACAGTGATCATGGTGGGAAAAATGTTTTAAAAGTTTTTCGGACGTTTTTGAAAGAGATAGACGAAGATCTAATATTGAAAGCAGGCCTCTTCAAGTTAAATAAAAGAATATTTGACGAAGTGCATATGACTCACAGTATTTCACTTACAAATCTTCATAAAGTCAATTCAAAGGATTTTCCATACGAACAATATAGTAACTGGAAAAGAGGGAAAGGGTACTAGTTGATGGCTATCAAGAAAGATCAAGGACGATGGCTAGTTGATCTCTATCCAAATGGCAGACAAGGCAAGCGTGTTCGAAAAAAATTCGATACCAGAATAGAAGCTCAACGTTTCGAAAGGTACGTATTAAATAAGTCTTTCGAGAATAAGGAGTGGAACGACTCAAAAAAAGACACTCGAAGGCTTTCTGAATTAATAACTTGCTGGTTTAACATGAAAGGAATTCATCTGAAGGATGGTGAAAAACGAAAACGTTGCCTAATCGCTATTAATGGTTGGTTAGGAAATCCTGTAGCTGCCGAACTAACTCCTACTCAATTTCTGAGTTATATATCAATAAAAAAACAAGAAAAGAAGTCTGATAAAACTTTAAACAATCACCTCGGCTACGTTAACGCTCTGTACAATTCACTCTATAAAATCGATGAAATAAACTACAGTAATCCGCTCCATAAAATAGAAATGATTAAAATAGATGAAAGAGAATTAGCATGGTTGTCCTACGAACAAATCGAACTTTTACTCAAAACGATTGAAGAGCATAGTCTCAATTCCCATGTGTTGTTAATCACTAAACTATGCTTAGCGACCGGAGCAAGGTGGGGAGAGGCTGAGAATTTGCAGCAAAGACAATTAGCTGAGAATAAAATCACTTTCATCAAAACGAAAAGCCGAAGATCAAGAACAGTACCAATTGAAGAAAAATTATTTACTGAAATTTATGAGCATTTAGATGAATGGGACACATTTACAAGTTCAATAGGAGCTTTTAGACGCGCTCTAAAAATTACGAAAATAAAACTTCCTAAAGGGCAAGCTGCACACGTTTTAAGGCATAGTTTTGCTAGTCATTTTATGATGAATGGAGGGAATATTTTAACTTTGCAAAAAATTCTAGGTCATTCTTCTATAGTCATGACAATGAGGTATGCACACTTGTCACCAGACCATTTGATCGATGCTGTGAAATATAATCCATTAGCAAAATATTTCTAGATGATTTGCTCATAGATGCTCAAAAGTAAATTTGGTCAACGCTGCTCAAAATAACGAAATGCTACCATCCGGATTCCTATAGTCAGATAACTTAATACCTTTCATACAGAATTTTTTCAGACCTAACTCAATTGGTGAAATCTCTTTCTTTGCCAATAGTTCATTTTCGAGTAGGCGAGATTCTTTTTTTTAGCTTCTCGTTGTTCAAACATAAACATTATCAATCAAATGTTTCGCTCAAACCATCTTTTATCAAATATTGTAAGAAATAGCTCTTTAGTACTCACAATCAACATATTTTTCCCTCAGTTTTTTCCCTATTTCAGAATTAGTATTTAACTGCAGATTCGTTCATATCAACTGAAATACTGTTTGGGTCTTCTAAAATAATTTTGATATGACCGAGACTTTTTTTCAGAACTTCTCGTTCCAAAATTACACCATCGGTAAGTTTTTTTGTTGTTTTATCCATTTTCTTTGGTTTAATTAGTGGGGTAGTTGTACAGAAAATATTGGACGTAAATTTCTTTATTCTGGCAATGTCTTCTTTCAGAGGAAGGTGTTTTCTATTAAATGTGGTAATTGCGGAATAAGCATCGTTTTCTAACATATTTGTCCAAGTGGCGTCATAATGTCCAGTGATTGAACCATGATGCGCCACTTTATAAATTTTACATTTTCCTTGGGGTCTCGTTTTTGAATTTACAACAGCTTTCCATCCACAATTTTTATCTTTGCTGTCCTCTAAATCTGAGCCAAGAAGAATATTTCCTTTATTTGTTGCCACATGAAGAGCAACAGAACAATCATTTTGTTTCGGTTTGACTACTATTTTTCGATTGTTTTTTTGATTATCTAGTAGCTCTTTGAAGCTTAGCAGAGATTGTGCTATTGATGCTGGCGACGGCGAAAGAGACCAAACCTCATCATCATTATTAAAATATATTCGATTATCATCAGTTACTAGCTTTAGCTTCCAGTTGTTGCTTGTTTCATGATACCTATTTATGTTAGCGATAACTTTCGAAATTTCTTTTAGCCCTGATGTTTGCTTGTCCACTATAGTCGATTCATCTGCAAGAGCAAAAACTAGTTGAAGAAATTCCTCTTTAAGAAGTGCTGCAGAAAAAGCAATTGTTGCATTCGGGCACGTTTCTATTATTTTTGTAATCCCTCTAATATGATCATCATGCCAATGGCTAATTACAATTAATTCTATATCATTTTCGACGTCGACTCCTAATGATAAGAGATATTCCAATGCGGCTGGTTGATTCGTCTCTGGATTAATACATGAGTCAACGATAATCCATTTCTCGGACTGAAATTTAACTAGTATACTTTCTCCAATACCTGGTCCAAAAAGGGAAAATTCGACGACGTCATTATCTCTATTCATGTACTAATAAGGTTTTTATTTTAGCTAAAAAATTGGCAGCCTTTAATTTTGCTGCACTAATTTCTTTTGAAGAAATTCCTTTCAGTCTTCTTACTCTTATTTTTGATTGCTTCGTTTTTGTTCCACTTTCATTAGTCATATAGGATATTGTCCAATAGAATATGGCACCAGTTTCGAAAACGTCACTATCTATGTCCATTATCGCTGAAGAACTAATTTTCATTTTTTCATCAGGTTTAGATTTATCTTTTATATCCCGAATTATAGCTGTGAAACAGTTATTGTCGCTATCGATATCAATAATTGTACCTTCCCACTTATGAAGAAGTTCTGCGAAAACAGTCTTACTATTGACTAGTTTGAGTGTATTCATTAAGGACATTTTTTCATTGATTGATTCTAAAAAATTTTCAACTTTCGAATGGTTCGTAACATATTTTTCAGGTGATATAGATTTTGTAGTAGTTGATGCTTTATTATAATACTCGTCTAAGTTATTCAGTTCTTCTAGGCTATTTAGAAATTTGGTCTTGCTAAGTCTTGCTATTTCAGCTGTCTCAAAGCTATCAAAACTACTAACGAATTCTTCTCGTGAAGCTGTTAACAAAGCGCTCATATTTAATCCTCTGAAAGTATATGAATTACAGCATTTAAAACAGTATCGTGTGACTTCAATATGATAGATTCCCAATGCTCCTGCATGAATGTTGATATATCAAATTCAGGATCTTTATCTAATATTCCCTTTAATTCAAAATGGTTATTAACTCCAAAGTGAACATGATTCATTTTTGTCGGTGAAATCGTAAGATTCATAATTGTTGCTGGGAAATCAGTATCGTGTCTAATCTGTATAACCAATTTATTTAACCCGCAATCTTTTTCTTTTGTATCTGCGATTGAATTCATCCAAACTTCTTTTGGAGCAAGAGTATGTCCTATTTTATGCCAGTCTGAAGTTTCTTCAAACTTAAACTCCATTTCTCTATTTACGCCAAATTGAGTTAAAGGAGTTTCATCTAGAATATTTAATACTGAAACGACTAGATCTCTTAGTTGCTCAAATTGTGTTGCGTCACTTGTAGAGAACATCGCACGGTCATGAGTAACTTGAAGATTTAACCAGTCAATTTTCATGTGGGCAACTTCTTTATGAATTACTTCAATATCTGCTGCATCACAATGTCGCTCTGGCAATAAGTTATGTTTAGAAAACCAAAGAGGATGGAAAATTGAAGGATTAAAATTTCCAGTGATAACAATATTCGCTGAATCTTTAACCAAATTAAATTGAGACATTATAGATACTCATATTATTTTTAATTTAGAGATTATCATACGCATCATAACTATTCTATCTTAATACTTTAGTCCAGTTTATTGAATAATTAAACCTTTCAACAAGTAACCTTCAATAGTAGATCAGAAATAATTCAAAGATGTATGATTTTAAGGCTACCAAATTCAACAATAAACGATAGTCATTTTGTAGACGAAAGTTAAATATGTATATAAAATATTAAAAAAAAGCCCTTGATAATCAAGGGCTTAATTTAGTCTTAATTGGTGGAGGCGGGGGGGATCGAACCCCCGTCCGCGAATCCGCTGCTCTTGGTACTACATGCTTAGTTAGTCTTTATCTTAATCTCTAACAGATCCGGCTAACAGGATGAAAGAAACGAGTTTGTTTAGTTTTAACGGTTGGGGAACAAACATCCTTACCCGCGAGTCTCCGTGAATGTCTGTTGGTTACCTACCGGTGACGCTCAGTAGCAACAGTTAGCCTAAGCGGCTAAAGCGTAGTTGTTATCGTTTGCAACTATAGTGTTTCAGCTAGTGTTTACGAGGTTCGCTGACACCTCGGCATGCACCTTAAGTTTTGTAATCCTCGTCGAAGCCAAGTCGCCCCCAGATTGTACCTAAGTCAGAATTTTAGACAGCAGCGACATATGTTTAGTTCGATCTGTTTCTAAAATATTGATTTAGTAAGGAATAAATACTCGAAAGTACCCCCAAATTATGACACACTTGATTTAGCTTAACTATTTATAATTCCCAAAAAACAACGATTTTAGCTACTTTGGCCAGGGATATACCCGTGATACCTCAAAATGCAGATTCCAGCAAGGCTATAAGCCACCATATTTGAGGCATGGAATTTTAGGGTTAGTCATTCTAACTCAAAATTTCATAACGAAGAAGATGGTGGCTTATAACCTTGTCCTTCGGGTGCTCAGCTAAAAAGCCTGCACCGCGTTGTAACTCTTGGGAAGGGCTAGCCATTGCCTTCGAGTTGCGCCTTGTTCAGACATTTTAGCTGAACACTGGAACCTGCATTTTGAGGTATCACGGGTATGGTTAGATTTACACTAATCGACTGGTTTTTCAGGGTAAAACAAGGTGATCATGGAGCAAGACGCAGAATTCCAATTTGACTTTGCTCAGGCGACCGATGTCGGTTGCGTTCGAGAATTGAATGAAGACAGTATATTCTCTCAATCTGGCTTGTGGCTGTTGGCCGATGGTATGGGCGGACACGCGTGCGGCGAAGTTGCTTCGGCGATGGCGATACAACAAATTTCTGAAGGATTTGATAATCATGGTTCTTTAGATAACGCGATTCAAGCCGCCCATAAGCAAATTATTAAAGCGGGTCTTGATGATATTGCTCAGTCGGGCATGGGTACCACGATTGTGGCAATGGTTGGTGATAAGCTTCATTTTCAAATTGCCTGGGTTGGCGATAGCCGAGCCTATTTATGGGATGATCGACTAACTAAATTAACTCAGATTTCAGAAGACCATTCGTTAATGGTGCGCTTGGTCAATGCCGGATTAATCACCGCAGAAGATGCAGAAAACCATCCGCAAAGACATATGATTACTCAGTGTCTTGGTTCAACGGAAATAGAGCAGGTTAAAGTAGACACTATTCAAAGAGACTGGGACAGTGGCCAGCAAATTTTGCTCTGTAGCGATGGATTGACCGACGAAGTACCGGATCGCTTAATCGCTGAAATTATGGGCGCCCAATTGAGTTTGCAAGAAAAAGCAACAGCACTTGTCAAAACTGCCAAGCAGGCAGGAGGCAGAGATAATGTCAGTTTGATTATCGTCGAGTCGCCAGTAAAAAAGCCTCTCAATTTATTACAGAAAATTAGAAAATTTTTTGCCGGATAAAGACTGAGGCCGAACGGGATTATTTTTGATTATAGTCCCTAATAATAATAACAATTAATATCGAATGATATTTGGAGCGTTCATGAACGACAAAAACAAAACACCGGGCAAAACCGGGCCTCAAGGCACCCAGGTTTTTGAAGTTAACGAAATCAACAAAATGATTGCTAAAGAGATTATCGAATCTCAGACTGAAAGCGCAAATATGCCAGCACTTGTGGGCGTGAGTAATGATGTCATTGGACAGCAATATATTTTAAGAAAAAACAAAATAGAAGTTGGTCGAAGACCGAATAGTGATATCGTATTGAATGAAGCGAGTGTTTCTTCGATGCATGCACAATTGATCCGCGAAGGAAATAATTGGAAGGTATTAAATTTACTTTCTTCCAACGGAACTTTTGTTAACGGCGAGAAAGTGATCGATAAAATTTTACAAACGGGTGACATGATTGCTTTTGCTGGCTCTGAATTTGTTTATTCGATGGTGGAAGATGATATGCCAACTTCAAAATCATCTGGTAGCAATCTCTTTATTGTAACGGGAGTTATACTGGCTGTCGCATTTTCCGCATTAATTTTCTTTTTGCTATAGTATATGATCAAAAAAAGTGATTTCAATTCTAAATTTTTAGCGGACGCATCTTATGCAAAAACGGATGAAGAGGAGCAATTACGCGCCGTTCGTCATGCGATTAAAATGGAAAATTCTTCATCCCCCCCTTTAAATAAACAACCCCGCATGTTGGGGCGATATCGGATTTTAGAAGAAGTAGGACGTGGCGCAACAGCACTCGTTTACCGCGCTTACGATCCTCAATTAGATCGTTTTTTGGCAATCAAAGTATTAAGGGACCAATTAGCAAAAAACGACGATTACCGAGATGGATTTATTCGTGAGGCCCGATTAGCGGCCCAATTAACTCACCCCAATATAGTCACTATTTTTGATGTTGGTATTACTGGCGGAAAACCTTATATTGCTATGGAGTTGCTCAAGGGGGCAACCTTAGAGCAGATCTTAAAAACCAAAGGTAAATTGCCAGTAAAAACTGTACTAGCCATTTCAAGTCAACTTGCTTCTGCATTGGCTTATGCTCATGAACAAGGAGTGGTTCATCGCGATATTAAACCAGGCAATATTTTAATCTTAAGAGATAAAAAGACCACTAAACTAACCGATTTCGGCATCGCGCAAATTGATGAAAATATGGCTAAATCTGGAAAGTTGGACGACAAGGTGCTCGGTACACCTGAATATATGTCACCGGAGCAGATTTTAGGCCAAGACGTTGATAGCCGTAGCGATCTATATTCCACCGGCGTCTTAATTTACCGAATGTTAGCCGGATTGCCACCATTTATTTCCGATGATCTGGGAAAGTTATTTAAACAAATCATTAAAAACAAACCGCCAGAGTTAGTGATAGACAATGATTTAGTCAATGATGATCTGCAAGACCTGCTCAGAAAATTGCTGCAAAAACGCCCACAAAAAAGATTTCAAAGCGCGGCCTTATTGGTTTCGGAACTACGAGTTTTATCTAACAAATTAGTCAAAAAGAAGACTCAGGAAAGAGCCTTTTCTGCATCGCTAAGTACACGTTGGACCTTAACTATGGCAGGCACCGTTTTTGTCACAATGTGCATTGGTTTGGTGGTGGTCTACTGGATGCAATATAAAGCACTTTCTGGAATTACCTTTGATTACGGACATACCGTGGGGCGAATGATTGCTTATCAAAGCAGCGAAGCGGTTCTACTACAAGATTCGGTTGGCTTGAACGCTTTAATTAAAGAGAGCGCAAACAATGAGCAGTTGGAATCTATTGTTATACTGGATTTATCGAATCGCGTTTTAGCGTCAAGCCTTGAGCAAAAAATCGGTCAGCTCTTTACTAATCCTGGTGAAGATGATGCTTTAAAAATCTTTGATAACACTAAAATTTTTAAAAGAAAATTAGCCGATGGAAAAGTATTGTTTGACGTCAGTATGCCTATCTATTTTTCCGATAAGAAGGTTGGCAGCCTGTTCGTATCATTTTCCGCCGATTCGATGTATCAGGCATCAAATACCACTTTAATTACCATGTTATCGGTGATGTTGATCACTTTATTAACCGTTTCGGTCGCCACATTTATTTTAGCGAAACAAACCTCCAAGGATTACAAACGAGTAGCGCAAGGTTTACGCAAAATGTCCGTTGGTCGCATTGACGCTCGAATATTTAGCCAGCGAAATGATGAAGCCGGACAACTTTTTGTAGCATTCAATCAACTTGCCTCTTACCTTGAACGGTTTTACGATAAAACAGTCCCGCACGATCGTCGTAGTGGTGATAGCAATAGAGACGGTGGTAATGATACTAGAAAATTTGATGTTACCCCTGTCATCGCCAAACGGGATCATGAGCAACAAAATGTTGATACTGTCGAAATATCTTTAGAGCCAGATTCCGATGAAAAGGATGAACTAGTTAATAAACCCTCTGAGAACCTTCCAGATAATCGCTTGAAAAATACCCAGCCGAGATAAAACTATCTAAGAATGAAAGTTTATAAATATCAATTATGCCAACCAGTGACTATTTAAATTACATTCTAATCACTGCCATTATTAGTGGCTGTCTTTCTATTTATTATTTCCTTGCTTTTATCTCCGGGGTAAAGAAAGTTAAAGTCATCGCTTCAGTACGTAAATTGACAGGTCTACTACTTTTTTCTTTTGCAACGGCCTCAATGTCGTTTTTGTTAATTGGCATTCAAGGTTATCAGGCGTTGACCAATGAGCAATTAATCGCAAACGTATCGATTATCCCTAAAGGAGGCCAACATTTTGTCGCAGTGGTTAAATTTATAGATAAGCCTGAGCAATCATTTCACCTGGCTGGTGATGAGGTGATGTTTGAAGCCAACGTATTAAAATGGAAATCCTGGTCAAACATATTGGGCCTAAAAACGGCTTATCGACTCGATCGGATTCGGGGACGTTATGTTGTTATTGAAGATGAAAAAAATAGACCGATGACGTTATTTTCACTCGCCGAGGGTCAACCATCGGATATTGCAGAATGGCGAGATAAATATCAGTCTTTATCTTTTTTACTAGATGTTGAGCATGGTTCTGCCAGCTTTGCATCGGCAGATCGAAAAAGGGTGTTTGATTTGATGATGACGACTAACGCATTGTTGTTACGGCCTGTGGGTGAGTAAGATATATGGCTGCGGGCTGCGGGCTGCGGGCTAAGTAAAGACAGTAAAAGAAGTGGCGAGTTACGAGCAAAATACAAGAAAAACAAGTTTTGAGTGACTAGATGTTAGATTCCGGATTTAATGCCGTGAAATACATTTATTTTTGTCACTTTCAATGTGATTAAAAGAACCCTCTCCCCAGCCCTCTCCCGAAGGGAGAGGGAGTACATTCCCCTCCCCTTGGAAGGGGAGGGTTAGGGAGAGGTCGAAAAGTATGAATCGTCTAATATTTTCGAACGAAGAAATGGCGGGTTTTAGAGAAAAACTGACTAGTGACTTATTCTTTTTGTTTTTTTGCTCGCGCCTTTCTGGCTTCTTTGGGATCGGCAATGAGAGGTCTGTATATTTCTATACGATCGCCGTTGTGTAATTTATCCGTCAATTTACAAACTTTACTAAAGATACCGACTTTGTTAATTTTTAAATCGATTTCAGGATATCGTTGTAGGATTTCAGAATGGTTTATCGCCTGCTCAACCGTGGCATTTTCATCAATCTCGATCACTAAGATTTCCTGCTCATCTGGTAGCGCATAAATTAGCTCAATTTGTAAATTGGTGGTGGGATTATTTAACATAAATTTTTTCGGCCTGTGAGGTAAAAGCCGACACCATGGATTGAACCAGTTTATTAAAGACTTTGGAAAAAGCCAGAGAGGTGAGTTTGTTTGAAAATTCGAAATCAAGGTCTAGTTCAATTTTGCAAGCTGAATCAGATAAGGCCGTAAACCGCCAGCCACCAGATAAATGAGTAAATGGTCCGTCGACCAGTTCCATACTAATAAATTCGTAAGGCGTTAATGTGTTCACTGTCGTAAATGATTTTGCCAAACCACTTTTTGCTACTTTTAATTTGGCAGTGACTTGCTGCTGACTTCTTGATATTACGCAAGATGACTGGCAATAGGGGACAAAGTGGTTGTAGTTATCAATATCATCAACCAGTTGATACATTTGTTTCGCTGAATAGGGAACCAGAGCACTTCGACAAATATTTTGCATGGTCATTTTAGCTTATAAATTTTTAAGACGTTCGAGTAGGCGATTAGTGCGATGATAATATTTTAACGCCAAGTCATTGTCTGGCTGTATTTTCAAAATCAATCCCCAGCTATCGACCGCCTCTTGTAGTTGCTGATTTTTGCGCAGCAAAACGGCTTGTTCGTGTAGTTTGTTAATCAGTAATTTTTCGGTCCGATAATAATGGGTTGATGGACGTTTTTTAGCAGATGGTTGACTAGCAATAATCTGTTTAGCTTCGACCAATTTATTAGCAGCGCTCTGATAACTATTCGCTTCGAATAACAAAACAAATTCATCCAGTAATACGGCCAGTGATTGTTGCTGGATAAATTGATCAAAGTTAGTAGCTAGAAAAATTCGTTTCGAGTCAGTCGAAATGCTTTTGACTTGTTCGATCATTTTCTTTCTTTCGCCGATAGAGACTTTACTCTCGGCCATATTTTTTAAGGTGTTGGTTTGCAAGCTCAGTAGCTTATCGTGATCTTTTTTTGCGATAAAAATGCTGGTCATGCGTATTAACGACTTCAAATATCGTTTTTCATCGCTATATTTTGTTAGTAAAGCCAGATTGGCCCGTGAACGTCTATTCTCTCTATTGACCAGCGGACTATTTTTCATTACCGGTATTTTGATCATCAGGCCCGGTTGAATTTGAGTGGAATCTTTTATGTTGTTAAATTTTGCTAAACTGACAAAATAAAGAGCATTACCTAACCATTGTTTAGCAATGCTGCCCAATGTATCACCAGCCTTTATTTGATATTGTGTCATTCGGCTGGTATTAAAAATCAAACTTGGTTCGGTGGTTAATTGTTTTTTTAACAATTTGCCTGTGGGGTGAGATGGATTAACTCGAAACACCTGATTAATCAAAATTTCAGCTTCAAGAATTTCACCGATTTCGAGTTTGTGAATGGCGGTATTGATGGCACTATTTTGATTATCGAGACTTTGTAAATTGAGGTCATCAATGACTACTTTGTCTGAAGGTGCTGGTTGTTTGGTTTGGCAGGCAAACAAAAAGCACAACATTAAGCTCATTAAGACGAATCTATATTTCTGAATGTTAATCGAAGGCGCCATTTAATCACGACTCTCTTTGAGAACTCGGCTTTTATCTCGCGCCCATTCTTTGGCTTTATCTGAGGCTCTCTTATCGTGTAGTTTTTTTCCTTTCGCGGTCCCTATTTTTATTTTGACCAGGTTTCTGATCCAATAAAGGGACAAAGGTATAATGGTAAACCCGCCTTTTTGCAGGGCATCGTGAAGTTTTACCAGCTCGTTAGCATGTAACAATAACTTTCTATTACGGGTAGGCTCGGCAACATAATGGGTTGAAGCTGTTTTTAATGGCGAAATATGACAACCGTAGAGCCACGCTTCTCCCTGATGAAGTTGAATATAAGCATCACCAATGGTTACTTTCGATTCTCTCATCGATTTTACTTCCCAACCTTGCAGTGCTAATCCGGCTTCAAAAGTTTCGCCGATGATATAGTCATGACGAGCTCTTCTATTTTGCGCAATGGTATTATCGGGAGCTTTTTTCTTTTTCTTGGCCATTCATTTGCCTTAAGCGGGGCTGATGTTATGAAATTCAGGTTCCAGGTTCCAGGTTCCAGGTTCCAGGTTCTAGGTTCTAGGTTCGAGAAGTGGATTATAGGGGGTCAGATAGAGTGAGTCTAGTTATCTAATGAATAGATGTGATGTGACTGCGGCCTCTCTCCCTGAGCGGAGGGAGGTTAGGTAAGAGTGACTATTGTTAAATTAACGAAGTAATTGATTAACTTTGGCTAAATCTTCTTCATTTAAAAGTCCGGTTGCCTGCTTAAGTTTTAAAGTGTTCAAAACATAATCATAACGGGCTCTGGAATATTGACGTTTTGCATCAAAAAGTAATTGAGTTTGAAGCAATACATCGACAATGGTTCTTGTACCAACCTCAAAACCAGCTTGAGTCGCTTCTAGTGATTTCTCTGAAGATATAACGGCTTGCTTAAACGCATTAACTGACCCAACATTTGCCACAACACCTAAATAGGAGCTGCGAGTGGTGCTTACTGCTAGGCGTCGACTTGATTCAAGATTGTGCGCTGCTTGTTGATAGAGGTTTTGTGCTTCTTTCACCTGTGAGTTGGTTCTGCCACCGGAATAAATTGGAATTTGGACATTTAAGGCAATAGACGTATTAGGGCTGCCGCTGTTGGTTGTGGTGTTTGAAAACCCGATCAGGTCACCATCATCATTAAATCTTGGATTTTGTGGTGAGTTAAAATCGACATCATTATCGGAAATGCTTGCTGATAGGGCTATTGTGGGTAAATGATCGGCCTGAGAAATTGAAATACTCTGCTTTGCGATATCAAGACTAAGTTTAGAGGCCTGTATATCAATATTATTGGCTTCAGCTTCGCTTACCCATTGTTTTATATCTTCTGGTTGAGGATTTCGAAGAGGTATTTCATTTCTTAGAGCAAGCAAGTCATAATGATATCGACCGGTGATCAATAACAATAACTCATGGGTATTATCGAGACTATTTTTCGCTATAATTTGGTTCGCAACTGCCCGATCATATCTAGACTGAGCTTCATGAACATCAGTTATGGCGATTAAACCCACTTCAAAACGTTGTTTGGTCTGAGCTAACTCTTGCGATACGGCCTTGGTTTCTGCTTCAGAAAACTCAACGCTATCTTTTGCAGCCAATATATTAAAGTAGGCCTCTGCGACTCTGATAATTAAATCTTGTTTTGAGCCTTCGTGATTTACTTTTGATTGTAGAGAGCGTTTTTCTGATTGTCTAAGATTTAACCAAGAAGCATGATTATAAATCTCTTGGTCCAAAGTAACTCTATAGTTTTGTACAGTCGTGTCATCGATACTCGCTGATTCTGCGAATATAGGTATCTCAGTTCCATCCAGTCTAGCAAAAGTACCAGTTGTAGTTCGAGTGGATTCATCATCTGAAAAGGAATATCCCAACGTACCATTTAATTGAGGCAGTAATGTGGCCAAACTTTGATTAACTCGCTCACTGGTCGCTAATGTTCCCGCTTCACTGGCTAAAAAAGTGGGGTCACTGTCTTTCGCTTGTCGGTAAACATCTAACAAATTATCGGCGTATAGCTGAGATGATGTAGCCAAAACTAGAGCGCTTAAAGCCATTTTCAATGGTTTTTTCATTTTATTACCTATTAAAAGAAATACTGGTGGCCATTCCCTGGGAGCTTTGTCTTTATTAGAAGCTAGCCCGAAAAGGAGGAATTGGGTGTGTTAGCATTGTAACTCACCCAAAAGTATCTGCCTTCTTGAAAATTATTATAAAGTGGTGCATTTTGTAAAATGATATGTAGAGAACTAACTATTTGCCACAGATTGCTTGAATCGAGCCCAAAATACTCACAATCCTAGTTTTGAAGATGAAACTAAAATACAAATCTGTTGGTCGCTTCCGCGTTGATCATCATTGCTGTATCTATCGGGAACAGGTACTCATATTGCCATTGGTCATTTTCTCCTAACAGAGCAAGAGTCGCGGTAAGACCGCCATTGTGTTCCAGGATACAAACAATCTTGCCATTTTTAGTTAAATTTCTTTTTAAGCTATCGGCTAAATTTGGCAGAGCACTGGTTATGAGAATAGCATCATAGGGTGCGTGTGCCATCCAACCGTCACAAGCATCACCTTCTTCTACGACCAAGTTATCGATGGCCAGCTTGCGGTGGATTTTTTTTGCCGATTTTACAAAGTCAGCGATGATATCCACACTAAAGACCATTTTTACCAGTTTGGCCAGAATTGCTGCTGAATATCCGCTGCCTGTACCTATTTCTAAAACCTTATCATCGCTGGATAGTTCGAGCGCTTGAATCAGTCTGGCTATTTCTCTTGGCGCCAGCATAAATTGTTGATGGCCGAGTGGCATATGAATATCCGCATAGGCAATACCGCGCTGCTGTTCGGTAACAAATTGCTCGCGCGGAAGTGTGGACATGGCACCAAGTATATTTTCGTCAAAGACTTTCCAGGGTTTTACTTGTTGTTCAATCATATTAAATCGTGCGTGTTCAATATTCATTGTTATTTTCGCCCTTGCTGTGATTTTTGAGTCAAAGTCTAAAGTTGTGGGATCCTAGCCATTTTGCCCTAGCAACGGTAAGATTGCCAATATTCAACCAAATATATGTTAAATTATTGATCTGATGCAATACAAAATACATGACAAAGAAAATGTTTACAGCGGTTTTTTCAAACTGAATAAATACCATCTTTCGAATCAGCTTTTTCAAGGCGGTTGGAGCGAACAATACTCCCGTGAAGTTTTTGAAAGAGGGCATGCCGCGGCTGTTTTATTGTTTGATAGAAAACAAGACAAGTTGGTTTTTGTTGAGCAGTTTCGTCCCGGTGCCATCGCCACCGAAAAATCGCCCTGGTTAATCGAGTTGGTCGCTGGAATGATTGAAAAAGGTGAGCAACCTGAGGAGGTTATCAGGCGAGAGACTCTAGAAGAAGCAGGCGGCAATGTATTACGTCTTCAAAAAATATGCGAATATCTAGTGAGTCCAGGGGGGTCGACAGAACGAATTTGGTTATATTTAGGTGAAGTTGATAGTCTCGCCTTGGCAAAATATGCCGGATTAGAAAACGAGCACGAGGATATCAAAATCCATTGTGTTTCCACTCAAACAGCTTTCGAATGGCTTGATTCGGGGCGATTAAATAACGCGATGACGATTATTGCGGTTCAGTGGTTAAAACTTCACTTTATCGATCAGGCTAAATTTTGGGATTTGTAGCGAGTAAAAAGTGGGATTTGGTCACAAATCAAACGATTAGTCAGTAGAAAATGGCTGAAATAACAGTTGTTTAACAAATAATTCGTTTCAAATGGGCTAATATATGTCTAATTTAGGTTAAAACTGCTAAATTCCTATGGAGACAGGTAAATCTCAAAAAATAGCTTTGTGGGAAATTAATCCTTTCACCATATTTAAGAGAAGCCTGTAAAAACCGATCAGAAAGCAGCGATCATAGATAAGGGATGTAGAAGTTTGAGCCATCTACAATCAACAAAAGCAAGATATAAGCCCAATTTGGAGGATTTTATATCTCAGTGTGAAGTTAATTACGATTTAATGGTTCGTCTACTTCCGTGGTTAAATATTAGTAAGAATGAACAATTAATCCATTCACACCAAAAACGGATAGAGTTTAGACCGGTTTCAGGTCATAAAATTGATTTTAGGCTGATTGAAAAAGCTCGTTATACCACCACGTTGATGCTTAGGGTCCATTCCCCGAGTCAAACAGCGGAAGCGGATATTAATTTGATGGTGCGTTTATATCATGATGCCCAACTTATGGAAGTCATGGATAAGGCAGGACCTAAAGCCCTTACGCCGAAAAATACTGGCGCAACTTTGAGGACTTTACAAGTGGATGAAAAAAGACAATTAAATCGTTTTTTGGGTGAAAGTCTCCGCTACTGTCTTACCGGAAACAACTCCGTAGGTTGCGCCGGACGGCAGGTGTAGTAATAGAGTTTTTATCGATGGAATATAGAACGATGGAGTTTATAGAAAGGAGGCTATTGAGTTAAAGAATGAGTACAAACATAGAAACATTACCGCTGGACCTAACCCCCTCTCGCCTGGACGTGGTGAGATTGGTACAGGTTACAGATAGCCATATTTTCGCCGAACCTGAAGGCTGTTTATTGGGACTCAATACTCGCGAAAGTTTTGAGGCAGTTTGTGCGCGAGTCGGTCGAGAAGAGTGGCGCCCGGATGCATTGCTTGCGACAGGAGATTTAGCGCAGGACGCCTCGCCAGAAGCCTACAAATATTTAGGCGACTATTTTAACAAAATGAACATTCCCAGTTTCTGGATAGCTGGAAATCATGACAATCCCGAAGCGATGGAAATGTACCTGTCTAATGCCCGGGTTTCTTCAGCAAAACATCTATTAATGGGTCATTGGCAGGTCATTTTATTAGATTCATCGGTGCCAGGCAAAGTGCATGGTGAGTTAGATGACTCGCAACTAGAATTTTTAGAAAAATCTTTAAAACGATACAAAGACAAACACTCTTTAGTCGTGCTACATCATCAACCAATCGATATCGACTGTCCGTGGTTAGATAATATAGGGCTAAAAAATAATCGGGCCTTTCACAAAATCATCCAAAAACATAATAATGTCAAAGGGGTGCTTTGGGGGCATATTCATCAGGAGTTCAGCAAAATTGAAAAGGGCATTCACTGGATTGCCAGCCCATCCAGTTGTGTCCAATTTACACCTAACTCAAAAGATTTTGCGGCCGATAAAAAGGCTCCAGGCTATCGCTATCTCAATCTTTATTCGGATGGTCGAATTGAATCGGTCGTTCACCGGATTGATAATATTGAATTTACCGTCGATTATTCTATCAAAGGATATTAATCGCCGACACTTAGTCTCCGATAATTAGTTTCCGACACTTAGTTTCCGAAAGGGCGATTTTAACCTGTTCCACTCTTGATTTCCTTGCTTGATGCTTTCCTGGCATAACTTTGTCAGTATTGTTAGATAGAGGGTCGACAAATTTTCGTTCTACACTTGCCTTTCTGATAATTTGACGCGATGATATACCCATTAAAAAATCGAATATTAAAGGTCAGCTAAATAGCTACCCTAATTCTAAGGAATTA
>Ga0316205_10002216_pt1 | contig 20880 bp, 25 predicted proteins | sample 3monthpyrite_MG_FD_204941 | JGI IMG/M metagenome (GOLD analysis project Ga0316205, IMG submission 204941) | Microbial mat bacterial communities from mineral coupon in-situ incubated in ocean water Damariscotta River, Maine, United States -... | ecosystem: Environmental > Aquatic > Marine >... | reverse complement strand
CGAGGAAGTGATCACGGCGTAAAAGCATATTCACTTCGCTACCCAGGCCATTCAATACACCGGCGAGTTCAACCGCGATATAACCTGCGCCGACGACCACAACCCGTTTGGGTTGGCTGGTTAGTTCAAAAAAGCCATCCGAGGTAATCCCATGTTCAGCACCAGGAACATCTGGCACAGTAGGGTAGCCGCCGGGTGAAACGACAATATGATCAGCGGTATAGGTTTGATCACCAACTTGTAAGGTTTTGGCATCAACGAAGGAGGCAAAACCCTGAATATGATCAATCTTGCTATCTTTTAGATAGTTACCATACCAGTCGTTAATGCCCTTGATATATTTTTCACGTGATTGAACCAGTTTGGCCCAGTCAAAGCCCTTGAGCTTTACATCCAGTCCGTAGGCAGGCATGTCGTGTAGGGCCTCGGCGAGGTGGGCACCAAACCACATAACTTTTTTGGGGACACAACCCACATTGACACAGGTGCCGCCAAGCTTTTTGCTTTCAATAACAGCGGTTTTGGCACCGTATTCGGCTGCTCGTTCCGCGGCAGAGAGGCCGCCACTCCCGGCGCCGATGGCGATTAAGTCGTAATGCATGAACTGAACTCCTGGTTAATTGAGTGACAATATTATCATTATCTAATATAGAGGCACTTAATAAATTCTAAATGTCATATCTGACTAAAGAAAGATCACTAATGTGACGAAATAAATAGGGTAGTTATCACTATAACTCAATAAATTAGCTAGAGGGACAGACCATTGGCTTCAAAACTTCAATCAAAGCTTGCAGGGATCTTGAGTATGCGTGGCAAGCTGGTCATCTCAGGTTGCGCAGCAGTAGCCGCATATGCTGTAGCAAATCGCTACGGTCAGGCACTCGCTGACTATCAAGCGCATGCTTCAGCCACAGTGAGCCTTTTGGTTTTTATCGCCGGTGTTTGGTGGGCTACTGCACCTTGGTACACAAATAGAAAGGCGCTTATAAATAAGTATCAGGAGCAAGGTGATTTAGAGGGAAGTCCAACGGATGCCGTTCTATTTGATGTTGTGCTAAATGGTGGCAATGCTAAAGATGATGAACTAGAGCAACTGATTGCTGATTTTGCTGGCCAGGTTAACGGTGCTGCTACGGATGTGATCAATGCTGTGGCACTGACCGGCCAGGGTGTGACTCACCAGAAATCTGAGAGTGAAGAGCTGAATCGATCCATTGATAATATGGTGGTAGCCGCTGAATCGGTTACTGATAACGCTAAAGAAGCAACGGATGCAGCAACGGATGCAGAGTCTAGCGCCAAAGAAAGTGTGTCTATCTTATCCGAGGCAACGCAGGCGATTAATGATTTAGCATCACAGGTCGATCAATCATCATCCGTGATTCAGGAGTTAGCAAATGATACGGATAGCATCGGCGCTATTCTTGATGTGATCAAAGGAATTGCAGAGCAAACAAACTTGTTGGCTCTAAATGCGGCGATTGAGGCCGCGCGTGCTGGCGAACAAGGCCGTGGTTTTGCCGTAGTAGCTGATGAAGTGCGCTCACTGGCAAGTCGCACGCATGAATCAACGCAAGAGATTGAGACCATGATTCAAAAGCTGCAACAAGCAGCGCAATCAGCGGTCGGCACTATGGCCGGTGGTCATGATATTGCTCAAAATGCGGTTAACCAGGTTAATGGTGCAACCGAGTCGTTAGTGGCGATTACCAGTGCCGTAGACAGTATTCGAAACATGAATGCACACATTTCTCAAAATGCCGAGCAGCAATCCTCGTTGGCGGCGGATGTGAAGTCCAAGGTCGAAGTTATCGATGATGTGAGTGAGCTCACCATTGAAACCCTAGATGGACTGAATGAGATCAGTAATAGTCTGCAAGGTATGTCTGCAACGTTCCTGCAAGCAGCGGCCGAACATCAAAAATAACCACCTTCTTTGCAGGTGGTATTCAACCAGCGTTGCCGTTAAAATGGCGAAGCAGTCCCCAATTATAAAAAACAAGCAAAGGTAATAACATGTCAGAAGGCGGTATCAGTTTATCCCAGGATCTCATAAATAACATATTGCAAAGCATTGCTCAGCACGATGAGTCTGCGCAACAGGATATGATGGTTAATGTTCAGTATCTGGTTGCTATCGCCGGTTATCTTACTGCCGACTATCCTGGACCAGCGAATGAAAGAGATGAATTACTCGAACATTTGCATGCCTTTATGAAACACGTTTGTGATGAACGTGCTAATTCACAACAACAACCGGCTTCACCCCAACCAGCTGCAGCGCCAGAAGCGCCGGCGGGTAGTAGTGTAGAAACAGACGATCCTGCGGTGGGCATCTGGAAGCCTGATTGATTCCTTCTTAGTTTATTGTTCTTTTATTGTCGGGCTTGCATCCAGCGATAGATACGTCTTGAGCGTTTTGTAAAACGCTTAGTACGCGTCTCCGGATTGTGACGAACAGGACTGGGTAAACACGCGGCCAATTCAGCTGCTTGTTTTTGGTTTAGGGCAATCGCTGATACACCATAGTAATGTTGTGCAGCCGCTTCAACGCCGTAGACACCTTCACCAAATTCAGCAATATTTAAATAAGTTTCAAGTATTCGATCTTTTTCAAGATTCCACTCCATTCCCAAAGTAAGTAGTAACTCATGCCATTTGCGTAATGGATTGCGCGAGCTGGTGAAAAAAAGATTTTTAATCGTCTGTTGCGAAATCGTGCTTGCACCATATTTGAATTGCATCAGTTCAAGATTGGTATCCATTGCTTCTTGAAAGGCAATCAAATCAAAACCATTGTGATAATAAAAACGCGCATCTTCTGCAGCAATTACCGCATGGTGTAAATGTTTGGGTATTTGTCGCAGTGGAATGGGTTTCCAGCTCAGCCCGGCACGGTAGAGCTGTTCATTCATTTGAGACTCATAGTCACGAATAAAGCGTGACTTTGGGATGGCACCTTGTTTGAATTCATCCCAATCTGGCCAGATGATCATGACGTAAAAAACATCGATCACAAATAGTAACAACAGAATTCGCCAGCCCCAGCGTACAGTTTTCCAGAAACGGGAACTTTTGCGCTTCAGCCGTTTTAACTTGCGGCGACGTTGCCAGCGTTGAATGAAGTTTGCCATAAATGCAGTCAGACTAATTTATTGAATATTAAAGCTTATATCGGGCAGTTCACACTTTGTTGAACATGATTTTTGAGGTTATTTGAAAATTATTAACTAATATTTAATTGCTTGATCCAGATCATACAAGCGCTCATGGCTGTTTACTAAGGTACACCACAATAAAAACGATTGGAGTAGGGTATATGCAAGCTGAGACTTATAACTACAAAGTGGTCAGGCAATTCTCGGTGATGACCATTGTGTGGGGTGTGGTCGGCATACTGGTGGGGGTTATCATTGCCGCCCAATTGGTATGGCCCGCGCTCAATTTTGACCTTCCCTGGTTACATTTTGGCCGTCTACGACCCCTGCATACTAATGCAGTGATCTTTGCCTTTGGCGGCTCAGCACTATTTGCTACTTCTTATTATATTGTGCAGCGAACGTGTCAGGTTAGGCTATTTGCGAGTGGCCTGGCGTCCTTCACCTTCTGGGGCTGGAATCTGGTCATTGTGTTGGCTGCAGTGACACTACCATTAGGCCTGACAAGTGGTAAGGAATATGCCGAGTTAGAGTGGCCTATTGATTTATTGATTGCGGTTGTTTGGGTGTCATATGCCATCGTTTTCTTCGGCACGATCGTGAAGCGCAGGGTTAAACATATCTATGTGGCGAACTGGTTTTTTGGTGCATTTATCCTGACCGTCGCTGTTTTGCATATCGTCAACAGTGCGGCCTTACCGGTTAGTCTAACCAAATCGTATTCTGCTTACGCTGGTACGACCGATGCCATGGTGCAGTGGTGGTATGGCCACAACGCGGTTGGCTTCTTCCTGACCGCGGGCTTCCTGGGAATGATGTACTACTTTATCCCCAAGCAGGCGAATCGTCCTGTCTATTCCTATCGTTTATCTGTAGTGCACTTCTGGACATTGATTTCACTCTATATGTGGGCGGGTCCACACCACTTGCACTACACCGCGTTACCTGACTGGGCGCAATCGTTGGGCATGGTGTTCTCACTGATGTTATTAGCACCCAGCTGGGGCGGCATGATTAACGGCATCATGACCCTGTCTGGAGCCTGGCATAAGTTACGCACCGATCCGATTTTGAAGTTTATGGTCGTGTCACTGTCGTTTTATGGCATGTCGACCTTTGAAGGTCCAATGATGTCGATTAAGACAGTGAATGCTTTATCGCATTACACCGACTGGACCATTGGACATGTGCACTCCGGTGCCCTGGGCTGGGTCGGTTTCATCACGATGGGTAGTATGTACTTCCTGATTCCAAAACTGTTCGGTAAAAAGGAAATGTATTCCTCTAAGCTGATCGACCTGCACCTGTGGATCGCTACCATCGGTATCGTTCTTTATATTGTCTCCATGTGGATTGCCGGTGTCATGCAGGGCCTGATGTGGCAAGAGCTGGAGGCAGACGGCACCTTGGCGAACAGTTTCGTGCAGTCTCTAGAAAGAATGTACCCCTACTACACGGTTCGGTTCCTTGGTGGCGTGCTCTATTTAATTGGCATGCTGATTATGGTTTACAACGTTTGGAAAACCATAGTCGGCCCCAGTACTGAACCTGTCGAACAACAAGTTCAACCAGCATAAGGAGGCAGCACATGTCACATGAAAAAGTAGAAACGAATGTCGGCTTGCTCGCCGTCCTGGTCATACTGGTTATTAGTATCGGCGGTTTGGTTGAAATAGTACCGTTGTTTTTCCTGAAGGAAACGACTGAACCGGTTAAGGGACTGAAACCTTATACCGCACTGCAACTGGAAGGACGTGACGTTTATATCCGTGAAGGTTGTTATCTGTGTCACTCACAAATGATTCGTCCCTTCCGGGCTGAGACTGAACGTTATGGTCATTACTCGGTGGCTGGCGAATTCGTTTACGACCATCCCTTCCAATGGGGTTCAAAACGAACGGGACCTGATCTGGCACGAGTTGGTGGTCGTTATTCTGATGACTGGCATCGTGTGCATCTGACTAATCCACGTCTGGTGGTACCCGAGTCGAATATGCCGGCTTTCCCCTGGTTAGAGGAAAACAAACTTAATGGTGAACAAACGCCGGATAAGTTAAAGGCGATGAAAACTCTTGGTGTGCCCTATACCGATGCAGATATTGCAGGTGCAACTGCAGCGGTAAGTGGTAAAACAGAAATGGATGCGCTAATTGCTTACCTTCAAGTTTTAGGCACCAGCATTAAGGCGGGGAGGTAAACAATGGATATTATTGATATACGTGCATGGTTTACAGTGGTCATGATCATTACCTTCGTCTCTATTGTGGTGTGGTCATGGAGTAAAAAGCGTAAAAAAGACTTCAGTGAGGCAGCGAACTTGCCATTAAACGAGTCAGAAACGCCCCGTCCTTTAGCAAACAGACCGGGAGATAAAAGTGGAGGTGAAAAATGAGTGGTAACTGGAGTCTCTATATAATTATTCTCACGGTAGTGAATGTTCTTGGCTGTTTCTGGATCATTCGCTGGACTGCTAAGAAAAAGACGGCCGAAGAAGCAAAACAGGGAGACACAACGGGTCACACCTGGGATGGTGATTTGCAGGAATTCAATAACCCACTACCACGCTGGTGGTTATGGCTGTTTTACATCACGATTGTTTTTGCTGGAATTTATCTGGCTTTGTATCCAGGGCTTGGTAATTTCGCAGGTAAGTGGGGCTGGGATCAGAAGAGCCAATACAATGAAGAAATGGCGGCGGCTGATAAAAAATACGGTCCCTTGTATGCGGCTTATGCAGAGCAGCCAATCGAGCAGCTTGCAAAAGACAAAAAGGCAATGGCTTCCGGTCAACGCTTGTTTCTAAACTATTGCGCAACCTGTCATGGTTCAGATGCAGGTGGTGCAATTGGTTTTCCAAATCTGTCCGATAACGACTGGCTGTATGGTGGTAGTGGTGATCAGATCAAGACCAGTATTCTTGATGGGCGAGTGGGCGCAATGCCGGCCCTGGGTGCAGGATTAACACCAGAGAGGCTTGATGCGATTACAGCCTATGTTTTAAAGCTGAGTGGTCGCGAGGCAGATGCAAAACAGGTAGAAGTGGGCAAAGCTATTTATTCGGAGTTAGCTTGCTTCGCATGCCATGGCCAGGATGGAAAGGGCAATGCCACTAATGGATTTCCCAACCTGACAGACAATGTTTGGCTATATGGCGGAAGTCCAGGTCAGATTAAAGAGACATTGCAAAAAGGCCGCATGGGTAACATGCCTGCACACCGTGACTTTCTTGGTGAACAAAAGGCTCACTTGTTAGCTGCTTATGTTTATAGTTTAAGTAATTAACAGCTGTTCGCACTTGAACGATGATGTAGTGAGTGATGTTTAATGAGTAGCAAAGTGCAAGCAGCAGAGGTAGAAGAAAGCAGCGGTTTTTATGCCAAGCACAAGAAGGTTTATCCTCGTGAGGTACATGGCCTGTATGCCACCTTACGTGTGCTTGGTGTGCTCACGCTGCTAGGTCTTTATTATGTCGTGCCCTGGCTGTCATGGGATGGGCACCAGGCTGTTTTGTTTGACCTGCCCGCTCGTCGTTTCTATATATTTGGCTTAACCTTCTGGCCGCAAGACTTTTTCTATCTTGCGGTGTTGCTCATTATTGCCGCCTTATCACTCTTTTATTTTACTGCACTGGCCGGGCGCCTTTGGTGTGGCTATGCCTGTCCTCAAACGGTATGGACAGAAGCCTTTTTGTGGATGGAACGAAAAATAGAAGGTGATCGCAACAAGCAGATCAAGCTGGACAATTCTCCGCTCACCAAAGTTAAATTTTATCGTAAGGCGATTAAACACACTATCTGGATCGCGTTTTCGCTGTGGACCGGTTTTACCTTTGTCGGTTATTTCACACCAATACTTTCTTTAGGCCAGTCGCTTGTTGCGCTTGCTTTAGGACCTTGGGAGTGGTTCTGGATCCTGTTTTATAGTTTTGCCACTTACGGTAACTCGGGCTGGATGCGCGAACAGGTTTGTATTTACATGTGTCCCTATGCACGTTTTCAGAGTGCGATGTTTGATAAAGACACATTAATCATTTCATACGATGATAAACGTGGCGAGCCAAGAGGGGCACGTAGTAAAAAAGTTGATCCGAAAGAAAAAGGATTGGGCGCCTGTGTCGATTGCACCTTGTGTGTTCAGGTTTGTCCGACGGGTATCGATATTCGTGACGGTTTGCAATACCAGTGTATTGGTTGTGCCGCGTGTGTAGATGTGTGCAATGAAGTGATGGACAAGATGGGTTATGAACGTGACCTGGTAAAATACACAACACAAAATGCAATTGAGGGTAACAAGTCGAGTATTCTGCGCCCTCGTATTATTATCTATACTTTAATCTTGCTGGGAATTACTTCTGCACTGATATATAACATGGCGACGCGGATTCCACTTGAACTGGATATTATTCGTGATCGTAATGCTCTTTATCGTACAACCTCAATGGGGATGATCGAAAATATTTATACATTAAAGATCGCCAATATGGATACCGAAGTACATAGCTATGCGATCAGTATGCAAAGTGATTTTAATGCCAAACTGCTGATGCGTGATCAAGAGCTTGTTATTCAGCCTGGCCAGTCAGCAACATTCAGTGCGCGTATAGAGGCAGATCCTGCTGATGTGAAAAAAATTAGTCAGGATGTACATTTCACATTAGTAGCAAAAGATGATGAAACACTGCGAGTTGAAGAGTCCGGTGTCTTCATTGGTTCGGGAGCACGCTAAGTAAAGGGCGCTTAATAGTATGATGACATCAGAGGTAGATTACATGGCAGAGCAACCCATCCCAGCCTGGTACAAGCAATTTTGGCCCTGGTTTTTAATGTCGTTCCCAGCTGCAGCAGTTATTGCAGGTGTTACTACGATTATCATCGCAACTAATAATCATGATCATGCCGTTGTTGATGATTATTATAAAAAAGGCTTAGCGATAAATCGTGTCATCAATCAACAAGAACTGGCAGCCTCGTTGGGTCTGGCGGGGAATGTTGTCTATGTGCCAGAAACCGGTGAAGTTAGCCTGACGATAGATTCAGATCCTGGGAAAAGTTTACAAAGCCTTAGTCTTTCATTTGTACACACCACGCGTGCAGATTTAGATCGGCACGTTTTGTTGCATAAAGACAAACAAGGCTTATTCAAAACAAATATTAAAGACTTACAAGCAGGTCGTTGGAATTTAATACTCGAACCTGCAGATAAACAATGGCGGCTGGATGCACAAGTGACGTTACCGGCAACCAGCTGGGTGTTTACACCAAATGTATAATAAAGGGGTATGCAGATGGATGAATCAAAACAGGAAGCGCCGACCATTCAAAAACTCATCGCCGTTTTATGGCCATCATTTTTAACTGCCGGCTTAGCAACGATTTTATTTTTTACAGCATTTGATCCAGTCTTAATTGTTCAGGTCAGCGGCTATGGAGAAATCTCGCCGCTTGGAGGATACACAATAGGATTTTTTCTATTTTGGTTATTGACGGCCGGTTCCTGTACCTTAACCTGCTATTTCCAGCGGCCCTGTGACACTATCAAATCCTAAGGTTTTAAAGGGTGGTTAGCGAAGGTACGTTTTAGTCCATTCGAATTAAGTTGCTTAGCTTCTCTTGATCTAAAATGCGAATATGTTTGCGCTCAACTTCAAGGATGCCTAGTTCCTGGAAGTGAGAGAATAATCGGCTGACGGTTTCGACTGCAAGCCCCAACATGTTGGCGATATCATTGCGTGACATGCTTAAGTTAAATTCATTTGGTGAAAACCCGCGTTCCTCAAAACGTAATGACAGTGTATGTACCATGCTAGCGAGCCGCGCCTCAGCGGGCATTTTGCTACACATGGCAACTTTGTGGTGTTCGTCCTGAATTTCCTTGCTCATAATTTCAATCAAGTGATGTGATAGGCCAGGAATTTCGTGGCCAAGTGCCTCCAGTTGATCGAAAGGGATTTCGCAGACGCTGCATGTTTCCAGGGCCTTGGCCGAATTTTTGTACTTATGTCCGTTGATGCCGTTGAGTCCAACCAGGTCACCAGGCATCTTGAAGCCTATGACATGCTCCTCACCTTCTTCATTGATGATGTAGGACTTCATCGAACCGCTGCGGATCGCGTAAATCGAGGTAAACTCTTCGCCAGAGCTATACAGATGCTCACCCTTTTTGAGTGGGCGTCGTCGTTTAATAATGCCATCCAGAGCGTCAATATCACCACGTTGCAGGCCCATTGGCAGGCACAGGCTATATATTCCACACTGTTGGCAGACGCTTTGGACACTGGCTAGATTAACGACTTGATTACCCATAAACTGACCGCTCTGTTGACTGGATTAACTGAGCACAACACTCGACTTAGGCTGTGTATAATTAAACATAATGTGGTTTTTGGCGAGTGTCCAGTAGAAGATCGTTGATTTAAATGGGTTATGTGATTAAGAATGTTGTAAAATCACAAGAATCTTAAGAAAAATAGAGAGTTAGGAGATATTATGGCTGGGCGAAAGGCCACGGTAAAACGCGATACCCTTGAGACCAAAATAACAGTGACGGTCGATCTGGATGGCACGGGCAAAAGTGACTTTGACACAGGAGTCCCTTTCCTGGAACACATGCTTGATCAGGTCGCAAGGCATGGCCTGGTGGATTTGACTATTAAGGCCGAGGGTGACCTCCATATTGATGCTCACCACACGGTTGAGGATGTGGGTATTGTGATTGGCCAGGCATTTGCCAAGGCACTTGGTGATAAAAAAGGCATTCGTCGCTATGGACATGCCTATGTACCGTTGGACGAGGCATTATCAAGAGTTGTTATTGATTTTTCAGGTCGACCTGGCATGGAATATAAGGCTGATTATCCTCGCGGTCGGGTCGGTGATTTTGATGTCGATTTGATCCACGAGTTTTTCCAGGGCTTTATCAACCATGCTCTCGCAACGGTCCACATCGATTGTCTGCGTGGCAAGAATGCTCACCACATTGCGGAAACTATATTCAAGGCATTCGGCCGAGCTGTTCGAATGGCGATTGAGGATGACCCTCGGATGGCAGGTATGACGCCGTCTACAAAAGGCAGTCTTTAAATAATACTAACCAAAATCCAGTTTAGATTGATATGACAAGCGTTGCGGTGATTGACTATGGAATGGGGAATTTACATTCCGTCGCCAAGGCATTAGAAAAGGTTGGTCAGGGTACGGAGATTATTGTTACCCACGATCACAAAAAAATTGAACAGGCCGACCGGGTTGTGCTGCCTGGCGTGGGTGCGATTCGTGATTGCATGCATGAAATAAAACGTTTGGGCATCGATGAGGTTGTTGCTGATGTGGTTGAACAGGGAAAGCCCCTGTTAGGTGTGTGCGTTGGTATGCAGGCACTGATGACGTTCAGTGATGAGAACAACGGTGTCGATTGTCTTAAAATCTTACCGGGCCATGTTGCATATTTTGGTGATGACTTGCATGATCCGGATAGCAATGAGCGTTTAAAGATTCCGCATATGGGATGGAATCAGGTGCATCAAACCTATGATCACCCTCTGTGGCACGATATCGATCAAGATGAGCGATTTTACTTTGTACATAGCTATTTTGTTGAACCCGTTGAGATTGGCATGATTGCAGGTTCTACAAACTATGGTATTTCGTTTACTGCGGCTGTAGCAAAAGACAATGTTTTTGCAACCCAATTCCACCCGGAAAAAAGTCAGCATGTTGGATTACAATTGTATAAAAATTTCCTCAACTGGAATGGTCGCGTTTAATAACTAGACTTAACTAAACACTTTTAGCAAAAAAATATCATGTTAATTATCCCAGCAATTGATCTTAAAGATGGTAAGTGCGTTCGCCTTCGTCAGGGTGACATGGATCAGGAAACGATATTCTCTGATGATCCCGTCGCGATGGCAGGCAAGTGGGTTGAAGCAGGTGCGCGACGCATTCATTTAGTTGACCTGAATGGTGCTTTCGCCGGCGAGCCAAAAAATGCCAGCGTAGTTGAGGCTATCTGCAAAGCCTATCCAGATATTCCTGTGCAGGTTGGTGGTGGTATCCGTGATGAAGATACGATTCAGACTTATCTGAATGCAGGTGTGCAGTATGTGATTATCGGCACCAAGGCTGTAACCGCCCCCCATTTTGTTAATGATATTTGTCTTGAGTTTCCAGGCCATATTATTGTAGGTCTTGATGCCAAAGATGGAAAAGTCGCGGTCGATGGTTGGTCAAAACTTTCGAAGCATGACGTGTTTGATATGGCCAAGCACTTTGAACAGGATGGTGTTGAGGCTATTGTGTATACCGATATCAGCCGCGACGGCATGATGAATGGCGTCAATGTCGAATCAACCATGAAATTGGCTCAGCACGTGAAAATTCCCGTTATCGCATCGGGCGGTATTACCAGTATCGATGATATACGGGCGCTCAGTAAAGTCGCGAGTGAAGGTATCAGCGGTGCCATTACCGGTCGTGCGATCTATGAGGGTACGCTGGACTTCGCTGAAGCTCAGAAGCTGGCCGATGAACTCGCTGAAGATTAGTGGGCAAATTTCATGAGACCAATAAAATGAGTCTGGCAAAAAGAATTATTCCCTGTCTTGATGTAGATAACGGCCGTGTTGTCAAAGGCGTGCAGTTTGTCGACATCCGTGATGCTGGTGACCCAGTCGAAATCGCGCGTCGTTATGATGAGCAAGGTGCCGATGAGATTACTTTTCTTGATATAACCGCATCTTCCGATGACCGTGAAACCATGGTGCATGTAGTTGAAGAAGTAGCCGGTCAGGTTTTTATTCCACTCACAGTGGGTGGAGGCATCCGCAAGGTCGAAGACATCCGTCGTATGTTAAATGCCGGTGCCGACAAGGTCGCGATTAATACCGCCGCTGTATTTAATCCTGAGTTTGTAAAAGAGGCAGCAGAAAAATTTGGTTCACAATGTATAGTGGTTGCTATTGATGCCAAGAAAGTCAGTGCAGAAGGTGAACCCAACAAGTGGGATATCTTTACACATGGTGGCCGTAAACCTACGGGTATTGACGCGATTGAGTGGGCGAAAAAAATGGTGGACTATGGTGCGGGAGAAATACTATTAACAAGTATGGATCGTGATGGCACCAAAATAGGTTTTGATCTCGAATTAAATGCGGCGATTTCCGAGGCAGTAAATGTTCCCGTGATCGCCTCCGGTGGCGTAGGTAACCTTGATCACCTGGTCGAAGGGGTTAAGCAAGGTAAGGCGGATGCAGTACTGGCTGCGAGTATTTTTCACTTTGGCGAATACACCGTTGAAGAAGCCAAGAAACGAATGCAGGATGCTGGCATTGAGGTCCGTCTTTAGTGATGAGTAACCTAAATTGAGCACGCACTGGCTAGACGAAATTAAATGGACCGAGGACGGACTAGTGCCGGCCATTGCCCAGGAAACTGGAACAGGTAAAGTACTGATGATGGCCTGGATGAATCGTGAGGCGCTTGAATTAACTGTTAAAGAAGGTCGTGCCATTTATTGGTCACGCTCACGCAACAAACTATGGCGTAAAGGTGAAGAGTCAGGGCATGTGCAAACACTCAAGGATATTCGTCTTGACTGCGATAACGATGTTATCTTGTTAGAGGTCGAGCAACTAGGCGGTATCGCCTGTCATACTGGTCGTCATAATTGCTTTTTCAAACAGCTGAAAAATGATGAGTGGGTTGAGGTTGATGCGGTAATCAAAACCCCCGATGAGATTTATAAATAAATGTTGAGACTCATCCCAATCCTGCTTTTTATACTTTGGCCTTTTATTCACGTTTTGTTTTCTTCGCGTGTCGAGGGTGACGCAAAATACGGTTGGGCGATCCTGACTCTTTTGTTCTCCTGGTTTGCCTATCCATTCTTTTTGATTAAGACGAAAAAGTAACTTTAGTGTTCTTAGCCGGTAGTGACTCATATACAATGGATTCAATATGAATGACGTCCTTCAACAACTTGCCAGGGTTTTAGAGGAACGCAAAGGTGCGGACCCGGACAGTTCCTATGTGGCAAAACTTTATGATAAAGGCTTAGACGCCATTCTTAAGAAAGTTGGCGAAGAGGCCACTGAGACCGTGATGGCGGCCAAAGACGGTAATAAAGAACAGATCGTGTATGAAACCGCAGACCTGTGGTTCCACACCCTGGTGATGCTGGCCCAACAGGATCTGGGGCCCGATGAGGTCCTGGCCGAGCTTGGGCGTCGATTTGGGCTGTCTGGACTCGAAGAAAAGGCAAATCGCGACAAATAGCTGCACTTTCCCTACGATTTTACCCAAAATCGTGACATTTAACGGAAATTTCGATCAATTTCACATTACAAGCTTAAGATCTGACTACACTTTGGTGTAGAATAGGACTTATTGGGGTTTGCCCCCAATTCAAGGTCGATGAGACGGTGATTCCAGAGAGTCCTGCCCCGGTTATAATGGGTTTGCAGTGAACTCCCACCCAAGGGCGGCGGTATACAAGTTAGTTAGCCTATTTAGTATATCCAAGGAGCACATCGCCAATTTGGTTAAGTAGATACTGCAGATATGCGGTCTCAACTTATTAGACTAATTGGGCGTCATTGTTCTGCCCGTAAGATTATATTATTTAAGGAGTACGTTATGGGTTTTAGTGGAATCGGATTACCGTCATTAATTCTTATTCTGGTTATTGTCATTCTTTTGTTCGGCACCAAACGCCTGCGCAGTATGGGTTCCGATCTTGGTTCAGCACTCAAAAACTTCAAGAAGTCAGTCAAAGACACTAAGACTGATGAAGAGACTGAGTCAAGTGACAAGATTGAAGATCAGGCTGACAAGTCGGTCATTGAAGGCGAAGCGACCGAGAAAGATAAAGACAAAACTTAGTCTTATTAACTCTCATTTATTTTGAGTCAATCCAATGTTTGACATCGGTTTTATAGAGCTGTTGGTCATCGGCGTGGTCGGGCTGGTGGTCATCGGTCCCGAACGCCTGCCTGGTGTTGCCAGTAAGCTCGGCCGTTGGGTCGGTCGTGCTCGACATTTTGCTGGTACCGTTAAACGTGATATCGATCGTGAAATTCGTCAGGAAGAAATTCGCCAGGCCTTAGATCGTGATGCGGGCCTGGACGAAATCAAAAACATTATTAATGACTCAAAATATACGATTGAAGATGAAGTAAATGAGGCCAAACAAGATTTTGTTGTGAAGGCGCGTGACGATGATCCAGGCCATGAAACAGTTAGTGAACAAAATACTCAAAGTCAGACTGATCTTATGCAAGAACAAGAGGATGATTTTGATGACGATGACTATGGGCTAACCGATCATACGGACTACGCGCTATCCGATGAAGAAATAGATGAAAAAATAGCAGCGGATCAGCATGACGGACGAGACAACAAACCAAGCAAATAATAAGGAAGATTCACCGGGACAAACTTTTCTTTCGCATTTGTTTGAGTTGCGTGATCGTTTGTTGCGCGTTGTTATCGTTATGGGGATCATAACGGCAGGCTTGCTGACTGTAGCCAACGATCTCTATTACTACTTTTCACTGCCAATCCAAAACTACTTACCAGAAAATACTTCTATGATTGCGACTGGAGTAATTTCACCTATTTTAACGCCATTTAAACTTGCTCTAATTGGATCGTTTTTTATTTCGATTCCATTCATTATTTACCAGGTCTGGGGGTTCGTTGCACCAGGACTGTACAAAAATGAAAAACGTTTAGCGGTTCCGTTAATCATATCGAGTATATTTTTATTCTACGCAGGTATGCTGTTTGTCTATATGGTCGTTTTTCCTCTCGTCTTTCAGTTTACCGCGACCTTTATTCCGACGGGAATTGAACATAAACCGGATATTGCAGACTATCTTAACTTCTCGATAAAGATGTTTTTTGCATTTGGTGTGGCTTTTGAGGTGCCGATTGCAACTATTATATTGATTGCAGCAGGTATAACTGATCCGGATAAGCTCGCCTCAAAAAGACCATATGTCATTGTTGGTGCCTTTATTCTTGGCATGTTATTAACACCGCCCGATATTATTTCTCAGGTGATGTTGGCTTTACCTATGTGGTTACTGTTTGAGGTCGGTATTATAGCTTCGAAATTCTTGCTAAAAGATCGGATCGAGCGGATGAAAAGAGAAAAGCAAGAATATGAGGAAGAGGAAGCAGACGCAGAGACAGACGATGATCTAGATAAAGAGTTCGATCGTGCGATCATGGAAGAAGAAGAGATAAACAAAAAAGACCCATTATAGTGATGCTTATCATTAGAAAACGGTCGTGGATGTAATGACAAAACAACAACGAAGCTTAGCCTTATTAGCGGTACTAATTATAGTTCTCATTAGCGTACCTGCGACGATAGTGGTCATGAAGCTTGCTTCATTTGATGCAACGCCAAGTAACAATAATTCAGGTTTTGGTGATAGTGCATCAATGCCTGTAATAGAATCCGTGGATACTCAGGCAAGGAATATTCAACAAGCAGAATCTACGCAATCACAGGTTGCTTCAGTGCCAGCAACGACAACGACTGATAGCCAGGCTGACGCTAAAGATGTCCCGGTGTACAGAAGTTATAATCGGGGGTTTGTTGCGGGTAACTGGGTGGTAGTGGATTGCGCTAAACGTGTTGTATTGCAGTGCCCTCATAAGCTAATCGATACAGGTACTTCGCCCCGCTATAGCACTAAAGGAAGTAAACAGGTTTTGAAAGGTCACTGTCGTGACGTCAGTATTAAAGTTGATAGTTTTTGTAAAATCTAAGCATGCCAAACGCGATTAAAATAATTAGTACAGGTTGCATCCTGATAGCCAGTGTCTTTATTGCCAATCTGTTGTTTTTGCAAAAGGCGATGGAATCCTTTCTTACAATCAGTTTCCCGTTGATAAGTTTTATTAACCTGTTTGGTGCGGGCGTGATGATTGTTGTTGCGCTCGTGGCGTTATTACGTTGGTATCGCCTAATTGGTTTTACACGTGTGCTGATCTATACGTTGCTATTAGCGTTGGGTTTAAATGTGTTGCTCATGCTCAAGTACCTGGTCACAGGTTATGGTCTGATGACAATTCTGTTTAATGTTGTTGTTATTGTCTTTGTTGTTGGCGTGCGTGGTTATCTAGCTAGCTCGGATGCCTATAAGTATTTTTATTCGGATTAGTAGCGACGTAGTTGGCCAACTAATACGCCTTGTATCTGCACACGCTGTGCATCATATACCATCGGCTGCATCTGGCTGTTTTCCGGAATGAGTTTGATTTTATTGTCGTCGAGTTTTCTGAATCGTTTTAGCGTCGCTTCCTGATCATCGATCAAGGCAACCACGATCTCGCCATCTTTGGCGGTGGGCTGGCTTTTAATAATTACGATATCGCCATCGAGGATACCGATTTCACACATGGAGTCGCCCTGAACCTCAAGGGCATAATTATCCTGATCAGAAAATTCTGCAAAACTTAGTTCATCTTGATCAGGTATAGCCTCGATGGGGCGGCCCGCGGCGATTCGACCTACCAAAGGGAGGGTCGTGTGGGAGTGTGGGAGTTCAGTAAGTCGAATGCCGCGCCAACCTCGTTCTGTATGGTGCAGGTGGCCTTTATCAACCAGGGCCTGCACATAACGGTGAACCGTACCCTTTGAATTAATTCCCAGCGCATCGCCAATCTCAGTAAGGGTTGGACCCTGGCCGTGCTGGGCAAGATAGCGGCGAATGAATCGCAGCATCTTATTCTCCAAAGTTGTTAGTTTCGAAATGTTCTCCATACGTTCTCTATACTAGAGAACACTTAGAGAACTTTCAAGTAATAATTAAAAAAATTTTTGTTCCTTTCTATCGGTCCAGGATACGTAACCCATAAAGCCTATCTTGTCCGTTCATTTCGCTAGTACCCCAAAGGCTGTAAGCCTATTCCTACCTGAGGATCAGTCATGTCTGACAGACGAATGTAAGCTCGATTAGCTACGATCGTACTCACATTAGGGGAATGAAATATTCATATAAGAAATTGGGTTTGGACGTTAAGTCCGACACGCAACTGGCCAGGGATGGCCCACATTAAGAGAACATAGGTGGGAGGCCAACTCAAATGTACAAACAACGAAATAGACATGGTGAGAACACTGCAATTCCATTTCGGACAGGGCGTTTTTATTGTGCTGCTGGCGAGTGGTGGTTTGCCATTAGACGGGGTCCTGATCAAGGTCCTTACATGACCAAGACTTTGGCAAAGCAGTCATTGATTGAATATCTGAACGATCAATTTACCTTCGAAAAACATTTGAAGAACGATCGCCTATTACTTGGCGCTTAAGAAATTGAATAGAGCACTTGCTGCGCTGTGTTAAGCAGCGCATCAGGCTTGTGCTGTATATTGTCTGCAAAAATTACGTATCAGTAGAATTACAAGCTCGCCCAGATTGACTCATAGTCATCATTGTTTTTGGCAAGATTGGTTGGAATGGGCTTGGTATCGGTGTATTCGATCAAGTGCGCCGAACCGACCGGGGTTGAATAAAGCTGATCGATAAATTTAACGGAACGTTTCTCGCCATTACAGCTCAGCGTAACGTCCTTGCTGGTAACTTGTGTTGGTAAGTTAGGCAAGAACAGCACATAGCCATCGTCATTTTTTCCCAACAGACACTTAATTGGATGCGATTTAAACCCACCTTTTACAGTGAGTTCGGCAGGTCGAATCAACTGGCTATGTTTTTTAATACCCGCGCGAATAGGACCGGTTGTAGGACACACCATCCAGCGAATTTCACCCAGTTGCCATTGTCCTGTTTTACCTCGGACCGCAACGACTTCGTTTGTTTGAATATGCTCGACCCCATCTTGTGGTAAAGCAATACAAAAGCCACCTTTACTTATGTTAAGTACTTTTGCATTCAGATAGCTGTATACCTTCATCCGCATACTTTCGGTCCAGGAGGGTGTTGGTGCCTCTTGCTCAAAATAGGCGCTATCCCAGACATCAGGTGTAGTATCACGCTCGGCAGTAAAGCCAATCTGTCCTATTGAATCAGCCTGTACCGGTGGGACAGTTATAGAGAAATTATCAGTTTGTTTTGCAACTTCAGCTTCGTCAGTCGAAATTTCCTCTTCGATATGCTGGCGACCACCTGAAATAACATAATGAATTGCACTCACACCTATAGCGACTTCTGCGTTGCCTTGTATAAGCCGGCGTGCACCATCGCGGCTGCTTGGACGTCCCCAGTTATTAATCAGTATGAGTAAGGAACGTCGAGAAACAATTCGGCCACGGCCCAATTTAATTTCTTCAACACCGGGCTTGGCGCTTCTTAACACCTTATTGATACTTGCTAATAGGTTTGTGATATCGAGATAGCGTACATCGACTAACTGGTTTTCTGCCGTAGAGATATCCTGTGCGATTAGCGTAGGTGGCATATCTGTCTCTAATGTGAATGCGTAGGTCTGGGTTTTCTCGCCACGGTGAGAGTCAGTGATCGAAACTCTCTGTGACCATAGGTCGAGGTTTTTAATTACATTCTGCAACTCAGACGGATTGAATAAGTTCGGCGACAATAAAGAGTGCAACAAGAGTTTTTTAAACTCTGTTTCAATACTGGTTTTGTTCTGTTGCTCGCCAAGTCCACAAATTTTTACAGACAGCAGATTATATTTTTCGATTAACTGATAAATCCAGTAGAGCTGTTGCCACATACCTTTTTGGTATGGCATGTATAACTGTCGATAGTTACTCAACAACAGACTCGACAGATAGAAAATTCGATGTACGGATGTAGTCACGACCTTTTTCCAGCCAAAGCGACTGAGCTCAATGCTGTGGGCAATCACTTGCTGATAGCCAAGTACGGCCTGGCGGAGTAACTGGGTGTAGAGGTCAGCAACTTTGCGGCGCTTTTCCGACAAGGGTAGCGGTTTGCATGCGTAGTGTCTGTGTAGCTCAGGCAGGATCAGGGTGAGTGGCTCGGTGATCCCTTCCAGCATGTGGAAGTGTTCCTTTACGGCCACGTCATCCTGACGGTTAACATCACGCATGGCCATATACAATTGACGCGCGGTCTCACCTACTGAGGCGATCGGTAGATTCTCAAGCCATTCATTGACGGCTTGTGGGCGTGTGTCAAATTGTGTAAACGTAGTTGTCATATTTATTCCCACTACCAAATAACACGTAAACTAAGGTCTTTTGGTTCCATTAAAGATATGCAAATTCTGGACCCGTCTACTTTGTAGTGACATGCAATGCTTGTGAGGAATGAGCAGGATAGGCTTGCCGATGCCAAGTGACATTGGTGTAGCGATATTGTAATTTTTGTCTAGCTTCATTTCTCACGCCTTACAGCACGTGTCCCCCAAGGCCCCATAAAAAGTGTGACCTGGTTCTCATTTTATATTAGAGCCTAGTGTAGTTACAGTAGAACCTCCACGAAAAAAGGTTAAACATTGTTACCAGGTACGCTAACTTATTGAGATTACAGGCGAAATAAACCTCATAACTAGTGATTTTATATAGGGTTTTGACGCTTTTCTGCATACCACAGTAAATACATGGTTAAAGGTAAAGCACCAGGCTTAAATAAAGCTTAAATTGAGCAGTATCCACTGTAGGCATGTGTGATATATGTCAGTCATGAATCCACTAAGGCGCATGCTGGCATTGGCTAAAAATACATCGGGGCGTACAATACGGCGCTGTTTCATATAGGTAGTGGGAATCCATGCAAGTACACGACAAATTTGATGTCATCGTCGTTGGTGGTGGTCATGCGGGCACTGATGCCGCGTTGGCTAGTGCGCGCATGGGAAGCAACACTTTATTGCTGACGCACAACATCGAGACGCTGGGACAAATGAGCTGCAACCCAGCGATTGGCGGGATTGGCAAGGGGCACCTGGTCAAGGAAGTGGATGCGATGGGTGGCCTGATGGGACATGCGGCTGACCTTGCCGGTATTCAGTTTCGTATTTTAAATGCCAGTAAAGGCCCAGCGGTGAGAGCGACGCGTGCTCAGGCGGACCGTGTACTATATAAACAGGCAGTACGCTCGGTCCTGGAAAATACCCCTAACCTCACCATCTTCCAACAAGGCGTTGATGATCTGATTGTTGAGAACGATCAGGTCAAGGGCGTGGTGACCCAAATGGGTCTGAGGTTTGAAGCCCCTGCGGTGGTGTTAACCGTTGGAACTTTTTTAGGTGGTGTCATTCACATTGGTGAATCAAACCACCAGGGCGGTCGCGCTGGTGACCCGCCTTCTAACTCATTATCAAAACGCTTACGTGAATTACCATTCAATGTTGAAAGATTGAAAACAGGTACCCCCCCGCGCATCGATGGCAAGACCATTGATTACTCGGTGATGCAGGCGCAACCCGGTGACGATCCCTGCCCGGTGTTCTCTTTCATGGGTTCGGTTGACGAACACCCTGAACAAGTTGCCTGTCACATAACCTATACCAGCGAAAAAACCCACGACATTATTCGCAACGGTCTGGATCGTTCACCCATGTATAGCGGTGTCATCGAAGGTGTTGGTCCACGTTATTGCCCTTCTATTGAAGATAAGGTTGTCCGCTTTGCCGAGCGCGATGCACATCAGATCTTTGTTGAGCCGGAAGGATTAACTACCACAGAAGTTTATCCGAACGGCATTTCAACCAGCCTGCCTTTTGACGTGCAGTATGAATTTGTACGTTCGATAAAGGGTTTTG
>Ga0316205_10002215_pt1 | contig 20891 bp, 18 predicted proteins | sample 3monthpyrite_MG_FD_204941 | JGI IMG/M metagenome (GOLD analysis project Ga0316205, IMG submission 204941) | Microbial mat bacterial communities from mineral coupon in-situ incubated in ocean water Damariscotta River, Maine, United States -... | ecosystem: Environmental > Aquatic > Marine >... | reverse complement strand
TTTCAGTTGATTAGCAAGAGCGGTTACAGCAAGAGTAGGTGATGGTTTTACGCGGGAAAGGCGGTTTGCAGTTTTAGTATCCACTTTAATTCCTGGTGTCGATTTTTCTAATAATGTGTATTGTAGAACAATGTCTAAAATTTTTAAATTACAAACAGAATATACACCAGCTGGCGATCAACCGACAGCGATAAAAGGCCTGATTGAAGGATTAAGTGATGGTCTGGCCGGGCAAGTTTTATTGGGTGTCACCGGTTCCGGCAAAACCTTCACTATTGCTAACGTCATCCAGGAAGTTCAGCGCCCAACTTTGATACTCGCGCCTAATAAAACATTAGCTGCTCAACTCTATGGTGAGATGAAAGATTTCTTTCCTGATAACTCGGTAGAGTATTTTGTTTCTTACTACGATTATTACCAGCCTGAAGCCTATGTCGCAGCCAGTGATACTTTCATAGAAAAAGATGCCTCGGTTAACGAACATATAGAGCAGATGCGTTTATCCGCTACCAAAGCGCTGCTTGAAAGAGATGATGCAATTATAGTGGCGACCGTCTCTTCTATATATGGACTTGGTGATCCGGAACTGTATTTCAGCATGGTCTTACACATGGTTAAAGGCGATATCATTGACCAGCGTGAATTATTAAGACGGCTTGCCGAGCTGCAATACACCCGTAATGACCTTGAACTGGCTCGCGGTACATATAGAGTGCGAGGAGAAGTCATTGATATTTTTCCGGCTGAGTCAGATAAAGAAGCTATCCGGGTTGAACTGTTTGATGATGAAATAGAAAAGCTCAGCTTTTTTGATCCGCTAACCGGCGAAGTCATTCGCAAGGTTTCGCGCCTCACTATATATCCGAAAACCCATTATGTGACTCCCCGTAGCACGCTGATCAATGCGCTTGATGAAATCAAAATCGAGTTAAAAGAACGTTTAAAGCAATTACGCGATGAAGATAAACTGGTTGAGGCTCAGCGTCTCGAACAGCGTACACAATATGATATCGAGATGATTCGAGAGCTTGGGTATTGTAACGGCATCGAGAATTATTCAAGATACCTGTCCAGCCGTGCACCAGGTGAAGCACCTCCTTGTCTTTATGATTACCTGCCTGAAAATGCCTTATTAGTAGTAGACGAGAGTCATGTCACAGTGCCTCAACTGGGAGCCATGTATAAAGGTGACAGGTCACGTAAAGAAAACCTTGTTAACTATGGTTTTCGTATGCTGTCAGCTCTGGATAACAGGCCTCTTAGATTTGAAGAATGGGAACGCTTAAAACCTCAGGCTATTTATGTCTCAGCAACGCCTGCTGTTTATGAAATGGAACACTCAGACAATATAGTAGAACAGGTTGTAAGGCCAACAGGCTTACTGGATCCGGAAATTGAAGTGCGCCCGGTAGCAAGTCAGGTTGATGATGTGCTTTCAGAAATAAACATCAGAGCAGAAAAAGGTGAGAGAGTCTTAATCACTACATTAACAAAGCGAATGTCAGAAGATTTAAGCGATTATCTGACAGAGCACGGCGTGAAAGTAAGATACCTGCATTCAGATATTGACACGGTTGAACGAACAGAAATCATCAGAGATCTGCGTCTTGGTGTGTTTGATGTGCTGGTTGGTATTAACTTGTTACGAGAAGGTTTAGATATGCCCGAGGTATCGTTAGTAGCAATTCTCGATGCGGATAAAGAAGGCTTCTTGCGTTCAGAGCGATCATTAATACAAACGATCGGACGCGCAGCACGTAATCTTCATGGTAAGGCTATTTTGTATGGCGACAAAATCACCAAGTCGATGAAAAAAGCAATTGATGAAACTGAACGACGTCGCGCAAAACAAGATGAATTTAATAAAGAGCATGGCATTACGCCAACCAGTATTAAAAAAGCGGTGGCTGATGTTATGGAGACAGGATATCAACACAAAGCTTTTTCTGCGGGTGACAGAAAAGTTACTGAGCCCATGCAGCAATATGAACAAATGACAGATAAACAGCTGACTCAGGAAATGAAAAAACTAGAACAACAAATGCATGAACATGCAAAAAATCTCGAATTTGAAGAAGCGGCTGCTGTTCGAGATAAAGTGCAGGCAATCAATGAGAAAATTCTGGGTCTTATATAGTTTTGCATGTTAACTGAAATTAAAAAAGTCAGACAGATAGAAGGTGAACCTAAGCGTCGTTGGTTTAATAATCACGATATGGATCTCATTGTCTGGCAGGAAAATGAAAACGTAATCGCTTTTCAATTATGTTATGACAAAACAGGTAATGAAAAAGCGATAAGCTGGAAGCCTGATACGGGGCTGATTCATCAAAAAGTGGATGATGGTGAAAATCGTCCCGGACATTACAAAGCTACACCAATTCTTATACAAAATGGTAGTTATGATTTAGAAAAAATCAGAAATGATTTTGAAAGCTATTCAGAATCTATTTCTGACGATATCAGAGTATTCGTGTTGGATAATTTAATATCCTGAATTCTGACCGCTAGTAATGGCGGAGATGATGTTTGTTAATAATATCTAAACTTATTCCGGTTCTTATCACGCTTTTTTGCATCCAAATCATTTTGTGCTAGACTACTTGTCAGTACTGTAAGGTGCATCTGGTCCGCGGGCAGGGGGTTACCCCCACTTACAATAAGATACGAATTTATATCCTTCTTTCTACCTGTATCGCGGACAACAGGAAATAATGAAAGGAGGATTTCTATGAAATCCCTGCCAAAAAAACCTAATCTCGACTTTTTAAAAAAAGAAGCTAAAAACCTGCGTGCGCTTCATCAACAACGTTCTGAGCAATGTTTGTCATCAATTCGCCAGTTTGATACATCGTTTAGTAAAAAATCTGACAGTGAAATATTTAATTTCAAATTCACGCTCAATGATGCTCAGCGTATTCTTGCGCGTGAATATGGCTATCCGAGCTGGGCTACGCTTAAACATTATATTCAGTCATTAAGTGAACCAATATATAACGGTGTGAATGACAGAAATGCATATCACAAAACTATTACAGATTCCTATGATGAGCGCAGTAAAGATTATGATAATAGCAACTGGCACAGAGGTCTGGCAATACAGACAGTCGATTATAATCCGCCAGAAAAAGGTCATAAGGTGCTTGATATTGGAACCGGTACAGGAACGATTGCATTTTATACTGCGGACTTGGTTGGTCCAGAAGGGGAAGTGACGGCTATTGATATATCTAAAGGTATGTTGGCAAAGTGTCAGGAAAAACTGTCGGGCTCAGTTTTTAAAAATTTAAAGTTTGAATATGGTGATGCAGAAAATCTTGCGTTCAAACCCAATAGTTTTGACCGAATATATTGCAGTTCTGCATTTTTTTGGATGAGTCATCCTCAAGCTGTCTTAAGGCACTGGATTGAGTTATTAAAACCGGGAGGTATCGTAGGTTTTAATGCCTGGCCAGATAATTCGTTTGTCTGGGGTGCTGGCAGGCGCCGAGCATTAAAAAAACATGGTATTGATTTTTTAATACATCAAGCAACGGGAACGATAGAAAAATGCGAACAGATGCTTGAGTTAGCAGGTTTTGAAAATATTAAAATACATGAGGTAAAGGATGGGCGTTACATCCCTCCCGATAAAATTAGTTACTCAGATACTATAAATGATAAAGACTATTCTCCAGGGCAATACCCACATCCAATAACAGGATTGTCAGAAGAAATAAAGCGCAAGGTTGCAGCTGGTATTAATTCAGAAACAAAGAAATTGATAGTGGATAAAGGTTTATGGCATGACATGACGATGTATTATGTTTATGGAAAAAAAGAAGCGTAATATTTTTTGAAATTATCTTTATGCGATAGGTGTTCAAATTAATGGAAATATCAGAATACACATATTCTCAGCTATCAGCGAGTTCAGTCTCTCAAAGGATTAATGAGCAGTATGAATTTTATGAAGGTATTGATTGCAAATACTATGTCTTGGGATTGCATGATAATTATCTAATCAAGAGTGATGATAAAAAGTATATTTTACGTATTTATAGAAATGATTGGCGATCTGATCAGGAGATACAATTCGAACTCGAATTGTTAGCTTATATTGGGGAAAGAAGTGTCCAGGTTGCTACACCGCTTTCGACTAAAGTTGACACACTTAGTTTTATCATCGACAGCCCGGAAGGAAAAAGAACTTCTGTATTGTTTCATTATGCTGACGGATATGCGCCTGGTAATAGTATTACAGCTGAGCAAAGTGAGCTTTTAGGAAAGGCTGTTGCCAATGTGCATCAAATAACAGATACATTCGAAACTGATCTATCAAAACAAGTACTGGATATGTCATATTTACTTGATGACTCTATTGACGCAATAAAGCCATATGTGGATGTAGAGTCTCAACATTATTTAAAAGAACTTAGTGACAGGCTAAAAGTTCCTCTTGCTTCACTTCCAAAAAAGACCGGTATGTACGGAATATGTATTGGTGATGTTAACGCAACAAATTTCCATATAAATAACAGGAATGATATTACTCTGTTTGATTTTGATCAGTGCGGTTACGGTGATCGTGCTTTCGAAATTGGAAAATTTATTTCATCACTTAATGGTATCAACGATAAAGACAAAATAAGTCATGCTTTTATAGACGGTTATCAGTCTGTCCGGCAGTTATCAGCTGAAGAGCTCATTGCAATACCGTATTACGAATTAGTCTCAGTGATTTGGGTAATGGCAATCCATGCTTATAATGTAGATCGAATAGGGTATAAAAATTTAGAAAAACCATTCTGGGATCGACGTCTGGTTATCCTTAGGAAACTAGAAAAACTCATATTTTAAATTGAGTATTCAATTATTTGTTTTCTCCAGATTGAATCTTACTAGTCAGTATATAAAGGCAATAACTGACTAGTAGCTGCAGAGAATAAAAAAGGTGGAAGAGGAATTAAAATTAATTCCTCAGCCACCTATATGACTTATAAAGTTGTGACTAAATACGACGATTAGATTGTAAAGCTGGATATGATAATGGCCACACTCAGCATGACCACTGTCGTCGTGAATAATATCATGTAACGTTTATTAGCAGGCGTTATGATATCGTTTTGTTTTACCTCGGCAGTTAAACCTGACTTTTGATATTTTGACATTAGTTGATACTCCAAAAATATTTTTTGATTTGATTTGATTTGATTTGATTTGAATTGCTTTAGTCTTCACCATTCATGAAGCCTAATAAATGCAGTAAGCTGGTAAACAGATTGAAGATGGAAACATATAAAGTGACCGTTGCCATGATGTAATTCGTTTCACCGCCATGAATAATATCGCTGGTCTGGTAAAGAATAAGACCCGACATCAGCAACACAAACATTGAAGAAACCGCTAAAGATAATACCTGTATTTCAAAAAACACAGCGGCTAGTCCTGCAATAAACGCGACGATAATACCGACCATTAAGAAACTGCCCATAAAGCTGAAGTCTTTACGGCTGACTAATGCATAACCGGACAAGCCTAAGAAAATGGCACCAGTAGCACCCATTGCCATCATCACCGTCTCGGCACCATTTGACATGCTCAGGTAACTATTAAGAATGGGACCCAGCGTGTAACCCATGAAGCCAGTTAGCGCAAAGACAAAAGCAATACCTAAACTGCTGTTACGAAATTTTGTGGTAGCAAACAGTAATCCAAAATAACCACCGAGTGTCAGTAATAAACCAGGGTGTGGTAAATTTAAAGACATCGAAATACCTGCAACTACAGCACTGAATATCAATGTCATGGACAAAAGTGTGTAGGTATTTTTAAGTACCTTATTAGTGGCAAGTACGCTTGTTTGTGACTCTGTTAAAACATTGTTCATTGGTGTATTCATTGTGTACTTGCTCCTGTTATTGAATTACTTTCAGCTAGTGTTGATTCATTCGCATCTTTGAGTAATGCAAAATCAAGCATGGCTGTTGAACGGTTGTTATCTCTTTGTTTTGATAACCGACGTCCGACTGCACAGCTAACACGGCCAGTTGCCCGGTCAATAGCGGCATACATATCGACTTCAATGTCTTCTATCACCACATCTTTAAGGTGTGGTAATACAACTTGAATGTGACAACATTTATCTTTACCGCCACGTGGACCATTAATGTCAGATAATCGAACCACGATTCGCTGGATATGTTTATCTCTTGTGCCTAAAGCAAAACGTAGGCGGCGGATAATATGACTTCGTAAAGATTTCGTTAGTGAAAAGTTACGTGCCTGAATATCTATCTGAATATTAATTTGCATCGATAATCTCCATTACTTCAACTACTGAAAGTAATAACTAAGATAAGGCTGATTAAAGATAAGATAAAGTCGAATATAATTGCATTATTCATCGAATATGACGATGTTTTGTGCTGGCATTAATTTTCAACTGGATAGATGGTTTTTTGATAGTAGCTGTTTCAGTTCTCTTATCTCAGTGCGTAAAGTCTGCATTTCGTCATGCAGGTCAGTTTCAATGTGATCTTGAGTCTGATGAAGAGCGTCTACTGTTTCCTGATGTTCCGCTGCACTGTAGGTTTGCATCGCATTAACGATGATGGCGATAAACAGATTAAGCATCGTGAAGGTGGCTATCAGAATAAAGGGAACAAAAAATGCCCAGGCATAAGGGAAGGTGTCCATAACCGGACGAGCAATGCCCATCGACCAGCTCTCTAGCGTCATGATCTGAAACAGGGTGTAGAACGAGTTGCCCAGTGTGCCAAACCATTCCGGGTGTGAATCGCCGAAAAGATTAGTAGCAATGACAGCGAAAACATAATAAATAATCAGCAGCATCAAGCCAATTGAACCAAGCCCAGGAATAGCAGCTAGCAATGCGCCAACTACTCGGCGCATTGAAGGTACCATGGTTAGCAGGCGCAATACTCGCAGTACCCTTAAGGCACGTAAAACGGCGAAAGGTCCTGATGCTGGTACGAGTGCAATAGCAACAACCGAGAAATCAAATATACTCCAGGGATCTTTCCAGAATGCTAATCGGTATGCAAAGATTCGCAAGACAATTTCCACCACAAATAGCGTAAGAATCGTTTTGTCGAGAGTGACTATGAATGTGCCTGCCTTGTCCATTACGGCAGGTGATGTCTCTAATCCCAAAAGTACGGCATTGATCAGGATTAAAGCAATAACCAGACGCTGAATAAATGAATGTTCAATCAGTGTCTTCACACGAGAACGCATTACTGACATCAGTTTTATTTACTTATGTGTTGAGAGGCTAGCACACTTTCAAATGGTAGGCCGGTCATGCCATGAATGGTGCGCCAGAGATAATAGAAGATGCCCATCATCATCAGCATAGAAGGAATAACAATCACGGGATAGCTGAGTAGTGTCATCCATGCCAGTTCTTCGTTAAAAGCAACGCTGCCGGCTGGGCTGGTAACAATCCATTTTGCGAGAATGAAATTCATCATTGATGAAAAGAAAAAAGTGGCACTCAAAAAATAGGTAATCTTTAACAGGCGATTATCGAATTCCTCACTGTAACCGAGCTCTTCGAGCTTTTTCTTTATTTCGTCAACATTCATAATGGCCGGGTTATAAAGCATGACTCTAATTAATGGATAGCGGGTAAAGGTGGACACTAGTACGGCTAAACCGAGCAGTCCTGGAATAGCAGCCTCCTTAACTGCCAGCCATTTAGGATCAAGCTGAAGCAAGCCGATGCCTCCCGTCAGGAGTACGCTGATCAAACCGAGTAGTGCAATCCAGTTAAATTTTTTGTATTTGACCAGCTCAAAAAGTCCCCATGCTATCGGGAAGGCAAGAGCTGTTATCAAAGCACCGCTGGGGCCAAGCGCATCAGCGCCACTAAATTTCATTAAAATTACCGATGGAGCAACGATACTGACGAGTAAGTCGATCATTGGCCGCGGTTTGTGTTCAGGAGATTTTGATATTGATGTGTTTATCATGTCTAAGTAACTGTGAGTATAGGGTGAAAGTGATACCGGCCTATTCACTTTTTGGAGAGTTTAATAGACCGGTATCGGGGACAGCACGTGTATATTAAGCGACTTATATACACAGTTAAATTCGAATATAATTACACTATAGGTCGAATTATACGAATATTGGCTAATATTCAGGTGATACTGGATTTTTAACAATTTCAAATGATCATTTTTACTTGAAACCAAGAGAAATACGATTATTATAGTTGTATTGTTCGTATTTAACGAAGTGTAGTCTTTATGATCAACTATAAACATCTTCACTATTTTTGGGTGGTAGCTAATGAAGGTAGTATTGCTCGTGCCAGCGAAAGCCTGCATCTGACGCCTCAAACGATTAGTGGCCAGCTCAGTTTGCTGGAAGAAAACTTAGGCGAAGCTTTGTTTAATCGTGTTGGGCGTAATTTAGAGTTAACGGAGACGGGAAGGCTAGCGCTGAGTTATGCCGATGAAATCTTTTCGTTAGGTGGCGAGCTGGAACAAATGCTGCATAATCTTCCAGATGACAGGCCACAAGTATTTAAAGTGGGTGTGGCCGATGTTGTACCAAAATCTATTGCTTATCGTCTACTGGCACCCGCACTGGAATTACCGGAAGCTGTACGAATAGTATGCCGCGAAAACGGTATCGAATCATTACTGGCTGATTTGGCTTTGCATAAAGTAGATCTGGTTATTTCTGATGGGCCGATCCCTCATAATGTAAATGTGCGTAGTTACAATCATCAGTTGGGTGAGTGCGGCATTAGTTTTTTTGCAGTACCTGAATTAGCAGAATCCTTGATTCAAAATTTCCCACACAGTCTAACCGGAGCCCCAATGTTATTGCCGAGTGAAATAACGGTAGTGCAGGGACGGTTATTAAAATGGTTTGACAAGAATCGCATATACCCGCGCATCGTCGGTGAGTTTGATGACAGTGCGTTAATGAAAGCTTTCGGGCAGGCAGGCACTGGTATCTTTATAGCGCCAACACCAATTGCAGCAGAAGTGGAAAAACAATATGGTGTCGTTGTTATCGGTACAACGGATGATGTACGAGAACAGTTTTATGCCATTTCTGTAGAACGAAAAATTACTCACCCAGCGGTGGCAGCCATAACTGAAACGGCGCGTGAATGGTTGTTCAGTGGAGACCAGGGTGATGCAAATACGACAACAGTAGGAAAAAATAATGTCTAAGAAAAATAAAATGCTCTCTTCAGCAAAAGGTATTTTTTATTCTCCATGGGAGAAATCCTTCGATAAAATACTAACTCCATTTGAAGAATTCATTCATCAACAAACCACCAGTGGCTTATTACTAATGAGCATGGCCGTGGTTGCATTGATTTTAGCTAATGGCCCTTTAGCTGATGATTACACGCATATTATGCATACGTTAATCAGCTTAGGGATAGGTAGTCTGAAGTTTGAAATGACTCTGCATCATTTAATAAATGATGGCGTAATGGCATTGTTTTTCTTCGTCGTCGGTTTAGAACTCAAGCGAGAAATATTGGTGGGCGAACTGGCTAATTTACGTAACGCCACTTTACCTATTGGTGCTGCTATAGGTGGCATGGTGGTGCCTGCTTTAATTTATCTTGCGTTCAATCCTGAAGGGGGCGCATCTAACGGTTGGGGTATACCGATGGCCACCGATATCGCTTTTGCTATTGGTGCACTGGCTTTGCTGGCAAGTCGAGTACCCAAGGCTCTGATCACATTTTTGGTAGCCCTGGCTATTGTCGATGATCTCGGTGCGGTGATGGTGATTGCTATTTTTTATACAGAGACAATTGCATTTGGTCCACTAATGATCGCGGCCGGACTTCTTCTAATATTGACGGTGTTTAATCTAAGTGGTATTCGTAAAAGTTTACCTTATGTGATTATTGGTATGTTTTTATGGTACGCCTTACTTCTATCCGGTGTTCATGCCACTCTGGCTGGCATCCTGACGGCTTTCACAATACCTGCTATGCCAAGATACAAACCCGAACGGTTTAGCGCCAGTGTAAAAGAACTCATGCAACGGTTTGATGCGAGTCATGAACCGGGCAAGAGCATTATGACTAATGATAAATTACGTGCCGTTGTTCAAACACTTGAAAACGGTGTGCACAGTGTTGAAGCACCATTACAAAGACTGGAACATGCCTGGCACATGCCAGTAGCATACCTGGTGATTCCTATTTTTGCTTTGGCCAATGCCGGCATACCAATAAAACTGGATACTTTAGGTGACACAATGTCGCACCCGGTTATGCTTGGTGTAACACTGGGACTGGTGTTGGGTAAATTTATTGGTATCACTGGTGTCAGTTGGTTATTGCTCAAATTCGGTGTAGCAGTACTACCTAAAGATACACGGTTTACCCAAATTGCAGGAGTATCACTGCTAGCCGGTATAGGATTTACAATGTCGATATTTGTAGCTGAGCTTGGTTTTGCTGGTCACGCAGAACATCTGTTAATGGCTAAGACAGGAATTCTTGCTGCTTCTATTTTTACAGGTATAGCAGGGTTTATTTGGCTTTATATGGTGAGTGAAAAAAAATGAATATTGATATTCTCTGTTCTCGATTCACGGAAAAAGGGTACTAATAACATCCTAAAGGAATTATCTTAATGGCTGCTTTTGACCCAAAGCAGTCATTAAGAAGTTCTTAATATTCATAAATTATAATTATTCAAAGCGCCATATAGATTACTTAAATACTGTTAGTTACGAGATTATTTACACTGACCATAAATAATCTATATGCTCTTCTTTGTTACAGAAGTGATAATTATATTAAAGTTTTGCCAACTGCTAGCTCTGAAATTTCAATATTACACCAAAAAGAATCTTCATTATTTTTCATTTACATCTTCTGCTCAGTAACAAATTTATAGAATCTACCTCTATTCTTATCAACTATAGCTATAATAGATTAGAGTTTAGTTTTAGTTATGAATAAACTTGGTAACCTCTGTATTAGGAAACAATAAGCTGGGTATTATTGTACTGCTCCAATTAAGAATTCAGCGAGTACTATATATCATGATTTCCTTATTAATTTAGTGATTTTAATTTGGATCCGAGTATATAAAATATTCGATTTAAGCAACAAATGTATATTCCGCTTTAAATTAAGACATTATATTAACGCCTATATAAGGAACTGCATGAAGCACTTTTCAACGACAATATCTATTAGTAATTGCTTTGATATACTGATTAAACATTTATTTTCAATAAGTCTCATTATTATCACTTCTACATCAGTAAGTGTTGCAAGTGATAACGATGAACGTTCTCAAATTGATGTTGAATCAAAAACAACCTTACAAGTTGTTGGGTGGGATGTATACGCAGACCCCATCGATAAAAATAAAACGATTGGTTATAAAAAGTTCGAAAAGAAATACAATGTCATAATTGAGTTCACACCACTCAGTCACCTTGATGACATCATTACTGCCTCGGAATCAAATATAAACTACGATGTTATTATTATTTCAAATGAAGGTATTCATATCCTTGCTGAGATGGGTTTAACAATCCCGTTAAATTTAAGAAAAATATCAAATTATCAAGATTTATTTCCTAGTCTAAAAGTAAATAAATGGGTAAAACAGGAAAATCATGTTCTGGCTGCACCCTGGGCATGGGGCCCAACAGGTTTACTGTATAACTCTAAAACAATAGAGAGACCGGACAGCTGGAATATATTATGGGATAAGAAATACCAGGGGAAAATATCACTGTGGAATGATGTATCTATGATTTGGACAACTGCTCTTTCTCTGGGGTACAAAAATATTTATAACCTGACTCAAAAACAGCTTAACAATGTTAAAAGTAAATTATTTGAATTAAATAACCAGGTGTATGACTACTACAGCGGAGGAGAGCAGGCAGAAGAATATATCAGTCAAGGAAATGCGGCGATCTTAAATAGCTGGTACGACCCATCTTACAGGCTGAGAAAACAAGGCCACCAATTCAAAATGGTCATTCCTAAAGAAGGGGCTGTTGGAATGTTTGATAGCTATCTAATTAGCTCGAACTCAAAACAAAAGGAACTTGCGCATCAATATATTAACTTTCAAATAAGTCCTGTCGTTCAAAAAGAAATGTTTCGTGTTACCGGTTTGGTGCCAGCAAACAAAAAAACAAAGAAAGCATTAAATAATGAAGAAAAAAGTTCATTGCCAGAGAGTGAAGAAGCTTACTTTAAGAAAATGATACTCTGGGATGTAATGCCGAGAAAACATCTTTATGATGAAGTGTTAGAAGAAGTAAAAAAAGATCTTGAAAAAAAATATATAGCCAGTCGTGAACTCGGTTTATCAGCCAAAGAAAAAAAATGGTTGTCAAAGAACTCTAGCGTAACATTTACTGGTGATCCAAACTGGTTGCCGTATGAAGCTTTTCAAGATGATGGTACATATATAGGGATTGTTGCCGAACACCTTGAGCTCATTACAAAATCAACCGGGCTGAAATTTAAAATGAGCCCCAGCCAGACATGGTCAGAGTCTACAGAAAAAGCAAAGCAAGGGGTAGTTGATGTTCTTTCAGAAACTGATGACTCTGACTTGAATTCACACCTTGATTTCACTGTTCCATATGTTTCTAATCCTATCGTTATCGCCATGTCGAGTAAAGAAAACTATGTAGAGTCTATCAGTCGTATTAAAAATAGAAAAATTGCGCTTATTCGTGATTATGGTTACACCTCAAAAATTCGTAAAAAATATCCTGCAATTAATTTTGTCACAGTTGAAGATATCCAGGATGGATTACATAAAGTATCGGCAGGTGTTGTAGATGCCTTGTTATGTACGCATTCGCTATGTAGTTATACGATGTCTGAATTAGGGTTGAATGATATCAGAATTGTTGGGAAAACTGAGTTCGATACTAAGCTTGCACTGGGTGTGCAAAAGAATCTTAAAGAACTTAAATCAATACTAAATAAAGCGATTACCAAAATAAACCATTCACAACAGCAGGTTATTTTTGATAACTGGATTAAAAACAGGTACGTAGAAAAAACTGATTATACTCTTGTCTATCAAATCATTGCTGTAGCGATAATCTTGGTAATATTTTTTATTTTTTGGAATCGTCGGCTGGAACATGAAGTGTCACAACGTACAAAAGAGCTTACCATTGCTCGAGATGAGGCTCAGAGCGCCAATGCAAGTAAATCAAAGTTTCTTTCCCGGATGAGTCATGAGCTACGAACACCAATGAATGCTATTCTTGGTTTCTCTCAGATACTTGAGCTAAATAAAAAAAATAATTTATCAAAAGATGATCTCGAGTCAATTGGAGAAATTCTATTGGCAGGATACCATTTGTTGGATCTTATAAATGAAGTTCTTGATTTATCCCAGGTTGAATCTGGTAACTTACAATTAAAAGTAGAAAGTATAGAATTAACTGAAATAGTCGGTCAATGTGTGGCGCTAGTAAATACTTTGGCAAAAAAATCTCACATTAATATCACTTATCCTAATGTAAGTGAATCAATATACATCAATGCTGATCGTATCCGAATCAAACAAATCATCATTAATCTGCTTGCTAACGCAATTAAATATAATAAAGAAAATGGTCGGGTTGATCTCTCATATAATATTAGTGATGAAAAGATTAAATTATCGATCGAAGATAACGGGGTAGGTATAGCAGATGAATTTAAGGCTCGTGTATTTAAACCCTTTGACCGGTTATCAGCATATTCAACAAATATAGAAGGAACGGGAATTGGTTTAACACTTGCTAAAAAAATGATAGAGCTCATGGGTGGTAAGATTGGGTTTACGAGTACAAAAGATAAAGGTTCAATATTCTGGATAGAAATGAATCTCGGGCCTAAAGAAAAGACTCAACAAGAGTCGACACAAGAAGATACTAAAAACTTAAATCCTGATGCAAAATATAATGTTTTTTATGTAGAAGATAATCCTGCAAACCTTCGTTTAGTTACTAGCGTGTTAACACAACAAGGAAATGTTAATGTTATCGATGCCCAAAATGGCTCTCTGGCACTCGAGGTTCTGTCTTCAGAGAATGATTTCGATCTCATTTTGCTAGATATTCAATTACCAGGAAATATAGATGGTTTTGATATTCTGAAAAAAATTCGAAGTAATTCAAAAATGGTAAATATTCCCGTTATAGCCATAAGTGCAAATGCCACTGAACACGATATTAAAGATGGCCTAAAAGCAGGTTTTGATGATTATATTACTAAACCAATAAATATTGTTGATTTTACCAAATTGATCGCGCGCTATATAAAATAAAGTTGTTCTCATCAAAGTCTTTTGCAGGTATTAAACTCACCGCAGCTCTTTTTTTGCCTTTTCTTACATCATAAGTAAATGTGATTGAGAGGTCATAATATAACCAATACTGATTGTCCGCGTTCGGTAAATAATAGTAATTTGAAGCTTATTATTGAAATTACTATTTTGAGTTTTATTGGTTTTAAAAATAATAAGATAAACTTAATTTTATATTGTCATCATCTCTTAAACTATAAGCCAGATCGTTTGAATCAATATTGTTAAATAGTCGTACTTCCAGTTCTATTTTTATCTCATCACCGATTCGCTGGTTGGCTTCAATTGAGAAGATTTGTGATTGTTTGTCTACGTCTATAATAAAGCCGATTAAAGCTTCGGTTGATTGTTCATTATTAAAGTTAAAGCGTAGCGCTAGTAATATATCATTCTGAAAAGGTGTTGTGGCTTTGTCGTCACGATCATCATATAAATATTCATTGACAATACCTATGTCGATTGCTGATTCGTTTACTCCGTAAAACGTGTATTCATATCCTGTAGTTAGTGCTGCATAGTTTTCGAGGTCGGAGTTTCTCTGAATTAATTCAAGTTTCCATATCCAGTCTTCAATTGTGCCTGTTAAATCAAGTCCAATTTGTTGTATTTGTTCATAGAAAGGTGCAAGAACTACTTGGCTTTGTGCATTGAGAGCAGGAGTGAGTATCGGGTCGCGCGATGTACCATTAAAATAGCTTAGCCCAAGGTCCCAGTCTCCGATGGTTTTGAAAAAACGTATTGCCACATCGATATTATTTTCTTCATCACTGGATTCATATTGTGTAAGGCTGTCATCAATAAGTAACTCTGGTCGCAGTCGACCTTCTTCACCAGGGAAGGTTCGTTCTCTGAAATAGGGCAGGATGAATAAATCAACATTGCCCCAGTCTTTTTCAAAACTGAGTTTAATCATTGGCTGACCTAGTTTGTCTTCGCCGTCAAAGTTTTCAACTAAGTCAGTTTGATTAATGATATCTACCAGGTGTTGAGATTCAGTTGCGCCCCAAAATACTTTGCTAAGGCCGATTCGTAATTCATAGTCATCCGTGACCGCTTGCCAATAGAGTTCGCGTATGTCGTTATGTGTTTTGTTTTCATCGTGCTGATCAATACGAATAAATGGTTTAAATAGTATTGAATAGTTCTCATCATTCCAACTGTGGTGGATTTCTGGTTCTGCGCTTGCAGATAGATAGCTATCATGCTGGTCTTGAAACAGGGGGTCAGAATTAAAATGCTGGACATCAATGCTTACTAATCCTGAAAACTCAGTAGCTGCGATGGTAGAGCTACATACTGAGAGCAAGATGAGGGCTTGTAATAGTTTACGAAAAATTAGAATCATCATTATTTTCTTGAATTTTTAGGGCTAGTAATACCAGGGCTGAGTTGTTGCATAATATGATCTGGTGAAACATTTCCTGATTTTCCACGAAGCAAGCCTTTTATTTTACCTACTGCAATAACCTTGTCTCGACTATAGAAAATTTGCTCAAGGTAAAACCATTTGTCGTCCCATGAGCTGATGCGGCTATGCAGTTCATATTGTTGAGCAAACTTTAATGGTCGTAAGAATTCCATCGATGCCGTACCAACAATAGGCATCCACCTGTTGGCTACTGCCATTTTCAGAGTGCCAGTTCGCTTTAACAGATCCATTCTGCCCAGATCCATGATGGTTAAGAAACGACCGTTATTCATGTGACGGTTAAGATCGAGATCATTTATCCATACGCGCATAATAATTATGGAAGTATCAAGCGGCTGTAATCTTGTCGATCGCCAGCTTTTCAGCAATAAATATAACAGGCGAAAATATAAGTTCATTATCTCGCGCGTTTCAGGCTGTTACGAGTGAAATCTTTAGACTTCAGGCCGGTTTTAAATTGATATGTTTTCCAGCTTAAAGTTGTACTCTTTCCTGTTTGATGGTTTTCCATAAACATTTTATCGGCACGCCAGTATTGCTTCAGGTACTGTTTATAATCACTAAAGATTAGTGTTTTTAATTTAGAATCTTTGCGGTCATAAAAAACGATTTTCTCTGGTCGCAGATCTTTTTTGTTGACCCAACTTATCAGTCGCTTATAACCGGAGTTTTTATAGGCAGGGATTCTTTCGATGACATAACAGTCGATATTGTTGATGGTTTCATCTTTAAGATATTTATAGGTGTATTTATCAACTTCCTGAGATGCCATATCTTCAAAGGCAAACTCACTGCCCATAAATGGACCTGATTTGTTGCGTGAAGATATTTTTTTAACACGTTTTAATGATGGCAGGTATAGCCATTGCTCATCTGGCTTTTTAGAATGTGAAAAAGTAAGGAAGGCAGTTCCTTTTACATCTTTAGGTGTGTCAAAGATAGAGAGGCTTTTATCGCCATCGCCGGTTACTTCTAATGTTTTTAATCGAACTTTTCTTAAGCTGGTGTCGCCTTGTTTGTTTTTGAGTTCCATGGTGAGTTTTGCTACTGAGTCAACAAAGCCGCTGTCTTGTTGATCCATCTCATTGGCAATTCTCAGGCCTTTGTCTTCATCGGTTTCTGCAAAAGAGGTATTAACCAGACCAATGGCAATAGTAAAAATAATCGATGTGAAAAACTTGTTCATGATTTAGCTTCCTCTGTTTTAATAAGAACCGGAGGTAATAATAGAAAACATATAACCAGTGCCAGTGAAATTACAATACTCGTCATTAGTCCCATGCCTGAGTTTAGCTCAAATGATGATAATGAAAGAATCATAAAGCCGGCAACTAATACAGCAGACGTTACCCATAGTGCAACGCCGACGTTGCTGAATGCATATTCAACAGCGTCTTTGGCAGAGAGGTTTTTTTCACGTCTGGCTCTTAGATATTTGCTTAAAAAGTGAATCGTATCATCAACAACAATGCCAAGCGTCATTGCGGTGACCACCGATAAACTTAGTCCAACTTCACCAACTAGTAATCCCCATAAACCAAATGCCGCCGCAGCCGGTAACAGGTTTGGCAGGAAACTGATCAAGCCATATTTAAACGATCTAAGTGCAACAATCAAAATAAGTGAGATCAGAATTAATGCTACCGTTGTGCCAGTTAGCATACTTTGAATATTTCGTTTACCAATGTGAGCAAACATCACGGTCGGGCTGGCACCATCAGTGACAAGATCGGGGGTATTTTTCTTCATCCAATCATTGGCTTTTTCTTCTACTGCCAATATTTCATTGCTGGACAGGTTATCAAAAGTGACGCTGACTCGGGTCGCTGTTTTTTGCACATTGATCTGATTGTTTAAATCCAGTCCATAGGGTAGTGACATCTCGTACAGCAATAAATACTGCGCCGCAAGTTCACGCTCCTCAGGAAGTGTGTAATATTCCTGATTGTCGCCATGCATGTTCTTGTTCAGGCGGCGGAATGTGTCTGTAATAGTGTTAACGTGTAAAACGCCGGGCTGAGTTTTGTACCAGTTAACAAAGTTGTCGACTTGCTTTAAAAAAGCGGGTTCTGAAATGCTGCTTTTTTCACCAGCCGGAATTGAGTAATCAATAAAATAGGTACCGGTTAAATTATCGGCTGCAAAGTCTGTGTCAGTTCTGAACTCAACGGTTTCATCAAAATATTCAACGAATACATCATTTAGTTCGTTCCGTGGAAGGAATGAAATAAGCACGACGGTAACCAGTCCTGTTATCCAGAACAAAGGACGATATTTCCGAACGACAAACCGTCCCAGCTTATCCATGGTATTTGAGCCGACGATTACTTTCTTATTATGTACCGGGAAAATACTGATGGCAGCTGGTAAAAATGTAATTGATAAAATAAATGCGTATCCCACACCCATTGCTGCAATATTTCCAAGATCGTGGAATGGAGGTGAGTCACTGAAGTTCATGGTCAGAAAACCCAGTGCGGTGGTCAGGCTGGTTAAAAATATCGGCATGAAGTTAATACGCACGCTTTCAATCAGGGCTTTGTTTTTATCCATGCCGCGATTCATTTCATGGAACAGAGTCACGATCAGATGAATCGCATCGGCGACGGCGAGTGTTAGTATAATAGTGGGTGCAGAGGCAGAAGGTGGTGTCAGCTTAATACCTAACCAGCCGGCTGTTCCCATGGCTGCCATGATGCTGAACATGATCACGAATATCGTAATGATAGTTGCAGAAATGCTTCGGGTTAATAGTATTAGTGTTAAGGCAATCATCAAAAAGCTTAATGGAACCAGTGTCTGCATATCTTTCATGCTGGCTTCTGCGAACGCGTTGTTCATCATCACCATACCGATTAAACGGACTTCAATCTCCGGATACTTTTTCAGTATTTTTTCTTTTAAGTCTCTGGCGAAAGCCACCACTTCCGGTGTTTCTTTATTAAGATCCTTGCCGGGAAACTGGATAACGACATTCACACCAGTATGTAATGCATTCTTAGAGATAATTCTGTTTAGCAACTGCGGTTCGTTTAAAGCGACCTGTTTGCGATGATCCAGATCTTTTGCGGTGTATCCATCGAGTTCAAGAACGAGATCTTCAACAATCAGATCGTCTTCTTCAGATTCAGTGTTCTGAAAATTGGTGATTGAATCGACACGAATTGAGTAGGGCGTCTGCCAGGCTTCTTCGGTGATTTCCTGTAAGGCCTTTAGGACTGTAGGCTGAAAAACATCACCGGATTTTGGTGAGACAACAAACATGACGTTGTCATTTTTTGTATAGGTGTTTTGCAGATTTTCAAAAGCCTGCAGCTGGGGGTTATCTTCTCCGAAGAAAATTCGATAATCATTACTGAAGGCTAAGTTTTCGCCTCCTTTGCCGAGTAATAAGACGGTGATAACGGTTAAAAATAAAACTAGATATCTCCAACGCACAATCCTTTCTGCATATTTGCTTATCATATCAGGCCTACATAGTTTCTATGGTTTTAAATTCTTCCGGGAAAACTTCTTTCCCTATTTTTAAATAATATTCATCGAGATTGATGTTACTGCTTAATGGGTTCCAGTGGTAACCATCCAGTAATCTTTGGGCATTGTTGAGGAACTGTTTTTCTGGCAGTGCGAGGCCAAGGTTGTCAAAATCGATCAGTGTTTGACTCAGAAGAAATGTGCCATAGCCTAATGACCACATTCCAGTGATCATTTCGCCGGCAGTTTCTTCGCTATCGACGATTAGGTCACCCTGGTGAATCGCATACATAACAATTTCTTTTGCTGGCTCGATAACACGCTGTTCAGCAACGTATACTTTTTCAGCCAGTGGCGCTGACACTTTTTCGCGCACAACCTGACTTTTTATGCTTTGCATGTTTTGAACATCAACGGGGCGAAGTTTGGCGTGAAGTGCGTAAGCAAGAATAAGCGCTGATATTTTGTCACGGCTACTTGCTTGGTAATTTTTTGCGCGAACAAATAAGGATGATAAAGATTCGAGGCTGTCGCAACACAGAGCGGAGAGAATATCTTCTTTGGATTTGAAATGGTTGTAGATGGTGCCTTTTGAGTATTCGATCTCGCTGGCAATGCGTTCCATAGAGAACACTTGATAGCCATCGGTGGCCAGCAGTTCTCGAGCAGTATCAAGGATAAGCTGCTCACGTTCCATGTATTCACGTTCTTTGCGAGAGGGGGCTGAAATTTCCATGCATGAATAATATGACGTACCGTCAAAAAATACCAGAAAGTCAAATATTTAAGATTAACCTCGATTTAGTTAAGTCAGTCAAGTGTCTGATTTTAAAGCGCCTAGCTCTTTTAATTTTCTAAAGATATGTTCTGCGATGGCGGCATAGCCTGCCGAATTTGGGTGAATAGAATCGGATTTTAAACGTCGATCTGCTAATACGCCGGGCATTGTTTCCGGATCAAAAATGGTTTTAGTTGCCTCTGCAATTTCAGCGTAAAACTCGGCTGGAGTAAGCAGCAGGCTTGGTCTTGGTACCGCCAGTAGCATGACTTGTGCATTATGTGATTTAGCAAGCGCAATCATTTTTATAATATTAGCTTTCGTTTGCTGAGTGTTGTGGCGTCTTAAAATATCATTACCTCCGTGGCAGATAATAACTAATTCTGGCAGGTGCTTGCTTAATAAAGCAGGTAGTCGTTTAAGTCCGTCTGCACTTACTTCGCCAGAAATTCCGGCATTAATAACACGTAAATGACTTAACGATTGCAATACAGAGGGATAGCTTTGTGAACGGCTTGCGCCTTTTCCAAACGTGAGGCTGTCACCGAAAGCCAGAATAGTGGCATTGTCTGATAGTGGTGAAAATTGCTGGCTTTGTTCGCTACAGGAAATTAATAAAACGAAACAGAGAAGTAAAAAAGGTTTTATTGCACGGCATTGCATTGTTAATATCCTGTTTTGATTATTAGTGTATTTATAGCTGACTAATGTACCACTACGAAGAACTAGCATACCTTAACCCCGTTTTAGATCTTAGCGCAGACCTGAAAACACAGGAGGAAGACTTTATTGTTGATGAAGTCATGCCGGTTATTCTGAGTGGAGAAGGCGAGCACTGCTGGCTTAATATAACAAAAAAAGGCAGTAA
>Ga0316205_10002214_pt1 | contig 20931 bp, 20 predicted proteins | sample 3monthpyrite_MG_FD_204941 | JGI IMG/M metagenome (GOLD analysis project Ga0316205, IMG submission 204941) | Microbial mat bacterial communities from mineral coupon in-situ incubated in ocean water Damariscotta River, Maine, United States -... | ecosystem: Environmental > Aquatic > Marine >... | reverse complement strand
AAATCATTCAAAGATATTTTATTCGACGACTACATAAAAAGCCGAGTGGAATTTGGTATTGCAGCAGGACAATTTGAAAGTGAACAAAGCTTTACAATAAGAGTGGGTTACAAAATCATACCGAATCTAAGTTTCGAATTTGCTTACACCAAGATAGCCGGGACATTTTCCAGTTCAACACTTTATCAAGGTAACTTTGTTCTGCAATTATATCCTGACTCTCGCTTCAGTCCCTTTCTTCTCGTTGGTTATGGCATATTTGAAAATGTACCCGCCTCATCACTCGTCTCAGGCAGTGATGCTTCTTTAGATATGGGTAATGCAGGCATCGGAGTCAAATATTATCTCAGTGACCAATTTTATTTTCGTGCAGATGCGACTACCTATGTTGTTCTTGTCGGCGATAATAGAAGTGAAGAATATACACACTTTAATGGCGGATTTTCCTTCTTCTTTTAACCGAATGATATGATAATAATTATGAAAATACTTTTACCTATACTGTTTCTAAGTTTACTCTCTGCAAATACTGCTTTTGCAGCTGAAGCAAAACGCGAGTTACAAACACAATCAGAACAAGTCATTAAACCTGAAATTGAACGTAGAACTATCGTTATTCCTAATATCGATACTGAAAACTTTGAAGTCGGCGCCTTTTATGGGCAGTACAACATGGAAGACTTTGGTACGGGTAACGTAATCGGCTTTAGGGTTGCTTACCACATCACAGAACGTGCATTTATAGAAGGTACTTTTGGTAGCACTGAAGTTTCAGATACCACTTTTCGTAAAATTCTTCCGGGCGGTTTATTTCCAAGTGAAAACGAAACGCTTGAATATAGCTACTTCATTGTTGGTTATAATTTATTTCCAGGTGAATTTTTTCCTTTCGAAGGTGTAGCGTGGTCTAGCGCTTTCTATCTCGTTGCCGGTGCCGGTAATACATCATTCGTTAATAAAGATCATAGTACGACCATACTGGGTGGTGGCTTTAGAATATTACCAAAAGATTGGCTGGCTATTCATATGGATGCGCGTAGACACTCCTTCGAATCAGATATTACAGGAACGACAAAAGTTATTCATAACTTAGAACTAAGTGTAGGACTATCCATTTATTTTTAAAATAGAGAACACTGACAAATGAAAAATACAATCTATACAATAGTCGTATCCCTAAGCATTCTTTTTAGTGGTTCGACTAATAGTGCAAGCGTCAATCAAGTCTCACCAGACTTTACGTTATCGTCTTCAACGAAACAAAACATTCGACTTGCTGAATTAAGAGGGCAAGTGGTCATGATTAATTTTTGGGCGACATGGTGCAATCCTTGTCGAGTTGAAATGCCGCATCTACAAAAAATTTATGCTCAGTATAAAGACATAGGTTTCACCGTACTTGGCGTAAATATCGACAAAAATAAAACAAAAGCTCATAAAATGGCTCGCAAGCTAGGGGCAAAATTTCCAATTTTGTTTGACAACACTCAGAAAGTTAGCAAATTATATGCAATAAAGACGATGCCATTAACATTACTAGTCGATCGTGATGGTAAAGTTCGAAAAATATACCGAGGCTACAAACCCGGTTATGAAAAAAAATATGCAGCTGATATCAGAAAGCTTTTGCGAGAATAACAATGTTAGAAAAATATCATATAAGAACAGTTTCAACGAAAAAAAATATTTTCACCTTAGTATTTTTTTTAACGGCTGTTTTGCTTAGTGGATGTTCATCTTGGGAACCATGGGTTCAACCTTATGAGCGAGAAATTTTAGCCGATCCTATTATGAGTTTTTCAAGACAACCCTCTATTGATAGTCATTTTTCTCACGTATATGAAGTTCGTGAAGGTTCTCATGGTGCCGGTACAAGTGTAGGCGGAGGTTGTGGTTGTAACTAGCCTATAAAAATGATGCCATTAACTAATTTCATATTAAGAAATAAGATACATTTAAATAAATATATTTTTTCAGTCTTATTACTTTTTTCTCTATCAAATAACATGATTCAAGCTGCCGTGCTTGCCGACAATCGAGCTGATGTCATGACTCATTTTTACACAGGTGGCGGCGTTACTGCTCAAGGCCCTGCTGTTTTAGTTAGAAAAGGAAATGATCGTTCATATTCAGCATTTGCTAGCTACTATGTGGATAATGTAACCAGTGCATCAGTAGATGTCGAAGCACAAGCAAGTGAATACTCTGAGAAGCGCGATGAAATTGCTCTAGGTATTGACTATCTATACAACGATACCATCACCACATTTTCTTATAACAATAGTGAAGAAAGTGACTACTTATCTGATTCATTTAATATAGATATGTCTCAAGAATTTTTTAGTGGCATGACAACCTTCAATATGGGGTATTCAGTCGCGACTGATACGGTTGAACGTATAGACAATGATTTTAGCAGGGAACTCGATCGCTACCGCTACCGACTTGGTTTATCTCAAGTATTAACAAAAAACTGGATAACCAACTTTAGCTATGAAAGTATTTCTGAAAAAGGTTATCTCAACAACCCTTATCGATCTGCACGAGTATTAGGTGCCTATGTTCCTGAGGTATATCCAGAGACACGAACAAGCGAAGCTTTTTCTTTCCGTTCCCTAACCTACTTTGACTGGCGTGGTTCACTTCGATTTGACTATCGATTCTTTACTGATACATGGGGTATTGAAAGCAACACTTTTGAAGTTGGTGTCAGTAAATATTTAGGTGAGAAAAATATAATTGAATTTGGTGTTCGCTTATACTCACAAAACAAAGCCAGTTTTTATAGCGATAACTTTTCTGCGGAAATGGTTTACATGGCTCGAGACAAAGAACTCAGTACGTTCACCGATACAACCTTAAAAGCAAAATATAGTTACCACATGTTTGAAAATGACAGTGGCTTCTTTAGTAAAGGGATATTCACCACATCTCTTAGTTATATTAAATTTGAATATGATGATTTCACTCATTATCAAACAGGTGCAGCATATTCTTATAATGCTTTCGTCGCGCAAATATTATTATCACTCTGGTATTAAAATACAGGTATAGACCCATGAATAAAAAAAGCATTCTCTCAGTCATTTTTATATTATTTTCTGTATTCAGTAGTACACATGCTTATGCAGAGAATGCGGGTGCGCCTTCAGACGAATTGCGATCACTTGATAGCCAAATCCAATCATTAAAAAAAGAAGTATTAGATCTTAATCGTGATTTATTTATGCTTGAAGAAGAATTACTCTTTCCATCTAACACTCAAATATCCGTTTTTGTTTCATTAGATATTGGCAAGCTATTTCAACTTGATTCCGTCCAACTTAGATTGAATGATAAAATTGTTGCCAATCACCTCTATACAAAACGTGAATTAGAAGCGTTAAAACGCGGTGGCGTGCAACGTATATTTACGGGAAATTTGCCCTCAGGTAAACATGAAATAGTTGCTTACTACACAGGTATTGGCCCAAACAATCGCACTTATAAACAAGGTTCAACAACAATTATTGACAAATCAAGTTCAGCGCAATTTGTAGAGCTGAAAATTAGTGATAATACCACTAAACAACAACCTGCCTTTGAAGTTAAAGTTTGGGAATAACTAATCAATATGCTTGAGCTAAATCATAAATTCATTGCGTCATCAGTCATTAGTCTACTGATGATTAGCAGTGTATTTAATTTAGTATTTGCCGATGAACAAAATAGCAAATCAACTCCTCAAGTTATTAAGGATCTTCGCTACGGAGAAAGCTTATTTAATTTTTATCAAAATAAATATTTTTCATCTATCACCAACCTTATGATAGCTGAAGCAAAAGAACCTATTACTAAACAAGGCAATGAGCCTGAACTTTTAAAAGGTGGGCTTTTCTTAGCATATGGTTTACATAATCAAGCGCACGATATTTTCACCAAATTAATTAATGCTAACTTGCCCGTTTATACACGAGACCGTGCTTTTTTCTACTTAGGAAAATCTTTTTACAAAAAATCATACTATGACCGTGCTGTTTCAGCACTAACCAGCGTCACGACAACCCTTCCTAGCAATTTTAACGATGAAAGATTACACCTCTTATCCAATATTTATTTACGTCGAGGTCAGTTTGATAAAGCTATTGAACTGTTAGATACGTATTCAGATGATAATGAGTGGGGTTACTATGCACGCTACAATATTGGTGTTGCCCTTATTCGAGGAAAAGAATTTGAAAAAGGCATTAGTCAACTCCTTCATATCAATGCTTACAATCCAAAAACGGAAGAAATGAACTCATTGGTTGATAAAGCGAATCTTGCAATTGGCTTCGCTTATATTAGAGCTAATTTACCCGAGCAGGCACCCAATTTTTTACGTCAAGTAAGGCTTAATGGTCCATTATCAAATACTGCTCTACTCGGCATTGGCTGGGCATACAGTTCCAGAAACAAGCATAAAAAAGCTTTACGTCCGTGGCTTGCTTTACAAAAAAGAGAAACCGTAGATACTGCCGTCCAAGAGTCCATGCTCTCTGTCCCCTATACGCTTGAACAAATAAAATCTGACAAGAATGCGTTAGGGCATTATCAAAATGCGGTTGCACTTTATGATCAAGAGTTGAAATCAATAAATTCCGTTATAAATATTGTTGAAGGTGGAGAATTAATTGCTTCATTAACAAAAGTACTGAGTGCAGAAAAAGAAGACGGTAATTTTGAATTAAAAACTCCACCCGTTTCAGTTGCAACACCATACATTGAAAAACTTATAGCCAAGCACGAATTCCAACAAGCCTATTTGAATTTTAGAGACTTATTATTCTTACAAAAAGTTCTCAACCGTTGGACAAACCAACTTCCCGCTTACGAATTAATGTTAAAAGAAAGGAAATTACGTTACCAAGATAAACTTCCTGAAATAAAAAGCGATGCTCGTTTAAATAAAATTAGCGCATTGACCCAAGCCACAAATAAATATAGAAAAAAGTTAGACCTAATAGAGCAGCAACAAGATATTCTTGCGCTAGTAACAGCAAAAGAACAAAAAATCATCAATAGACTTAAAAATGTAGCTATTGCTATTGAAAGTTTAAAAGACAAACAAGACGTCACAGAACAAAAACATAAGTTTAAAATATTGAAAGGCATGCTTATTTGGAAATTATCCCGGGAATATGTTCCTCGATTATGGAAAGCCGAAAAACAATTAAAATTGGTTGAATCGGCTTTAACCAAAACTGAAAATGCCACTGCCTCACTCAAAAAAGCATGGCTCTCTGCACCATCTCGATTTGCGGGATTTAGTGAGCAAGTTACTGAAAAGAAAGCACGCATTAGCCAATTAAAAACCAAACTGAAACATCTTCTTGGTCAACAACAACGATTCCTAGTATTAATGGCCATGCGAGAGTTAAATAACAAACAACGAGCACTTAAAAACTATCATGCTCGCGCACGTTTCTCTGTTGCTCGTTTATACGATAAAATTGCATTATCAAATCCTCAAGAAAATAATGAGGATGAAACCAAATGATAAGATTTACGCCTAAGCCGTTTTTATTCAAAAATATAGCAGCGTCAATGACAACAATCATGCTCATATCTGCATGTGCGAATACTGGACGCGACGCGCCAACAATTGCCAGCCTGGAAGAAAAAGAACTCATTATTAATGAAATTAAAATTCAACCTATTGAGCGAAAAAATGTCATCGCTAAATACAAAGAGTTTTTACGTAGTGTTCCTGTTGAAGATATATATAGTGATGCTCAAAGACGATTAGCTGATCTAGAGCTAATGTCTGGTGAAGATAAAACAGTCTCTGATGATAATCCTCTTTCACCCTCAGGTAAGCAACAACTACGTTCAGCGATTAAACAATATAACCGTTACTTACGGACACACAAAAATTCAAAAGAAAATGAACTTGTGCTATATCAATTAGCCAAGGCTTATTCACTACTTGCTCAGGCTGAAAAGGAACAACAAACTCTTAACCGGCTTAAAAAGGAATTCCCTCAATCAAAATATAGCGATGAAGTAGACTTCCGACGCGGTGAAACTTATTTTGTATTAGGAAAGTATAAACAAGCAGGTTTGGCGTATCTAGACATTGTTAACAATAATAAAAAATCTTTATTTTATGAAAAAGCGATATATAAATACGGTTGGACTCTCTTTAAACGTAACAAATATCCTCAAGCGCTCAAACAATTCATGGCTCTCATCGATATTAAAAGTACTCAAGGGAAGTTAGGACGTGTCAGCTTATCTCCCAGTATTAGCCGAAGTGAGAAAGAATTACTTAACGATACTTTGCGCGTGACTAGCCTCACGTTAACGTATCAAGATGGTGCTCGTACGCTCACTCGAGCACTTAAAGCATCCGGTAAAAAGCCCTATGAGCCCCTTTTATACCGAGCCTTAGGTAAGTTATATCAGCACAAAGATCGTGTTGTCGATGCCGCAGAAACATATATGGCTTATGTTAAACGAACACCGAATGATCCTGATGCCCCTATATTCCACCAAGATGCCATTGCCGCATATAAGAAAGGAGGATTATCAAAACTTGTCATTCAATCTAAAGGTGAGTTCATTGAACGCTATAATACTAAAAGCTATTATTGGCGGACACAAAACAATGAAAAACGTGATTTTGTAAAACCATTACTCGCCATACATATTAAAGACCTCGCCACACACTTTCATGCAACCGGTAGGAAATCACGCAAGCGTAACGATTATCGTATTGCGGCTAAATGGTATGGCGAATTCATTACGATGTTTCCCAACGATAAAACAAGCCCAAATATGAATTTTTTACTTGCTGAATCTCTCAATGAATCAGGACAGTATGAAAAGGCAATTAGTGAATTTGAAAAAACAGCTTATGGATATGCAACGCATAAGAAGAGCGCTGAAGCTGCATACGCAGCGATTCTAATTTATCCTAAGTTACAAAATGTTATTAGAACCTCTAAAGATACAAAATCACAGAAAAATCGTAAGCAACTTATCTTTACATGGCAGCAAAAATCTATTGCAAGCACATTATTGTTTAGTGAGAAATTCCCACTAGATAAACGCGTATCATCTGTGCTCGCTAAAACAAGCGAAACGCTTTATACACATAAAGACTACAACAGAGCGAATCAAACAGCTCGCTTATTATTGAAAAAGAAATCTAAAAATACATCCGCACGAGATGCACGAACCGCATGGATTATTATAGGTCACTCAGAATTTGCGCTCGCCAATTACGCTGAGTCAGAAAAAGCCTATAAACAGGTATTACGACGCACGACAAAAACAAGTAAATACTATAAACCTATGCGCAAACGTCTTGCCGCTAGCATATATAAACAAGGAGAGTTAGCTAGAAAAAATGGTAAATCAACTCTTGCAATCTCACATTTTCTACGTCTACAAAAAATTACCCCGAATTCACCATTAGTGGCAACAGCACAATACGACGCAGCATCACTTCTAATAAAGGAAGGGAAATTAAAGCAGGCCTCAAGCATTCTAGAAAGATTTAGAAAGACACATCGCAAAGATAAAAAATTACAATTAGGCGTAACAGAAAAGCTTGCGTTTATCTATACAGAGACAAAACAACATTCTAAAGCTGCACGTGAAATTGAAACCTTACTAAAAACAAATGGTGATGCAAACTTTAAACGCAGTATGACTTTACAAGCAGCAAACCTATATATAAAAGGCGGCAATAAACAAAATGGTGTACGTCTATATAAAAACTATATAAAGAAATACCCCCTACCACTTACTGAATCTATGGAAGCACGAAATACTCTCGCTGAACACTATAAAAAAACACGTCAACTTAAAAAATGGGGACATTGGTTACGTGAAATTATAAAAGCGGATGCCCGAGGTGGCCGTCAACGCACAGATAGAACAAAATATCTTGCAGGGAATGCGACATTGGTCTTAGCGAAGCCACTGCGCACACAATATAATAGAGCTAAGCTCAATATTCCATTAAAGAAAAGCTTGAAAAATAAAAAACGATTAATGCAAAAATCTATCAAAGCATATGAGCAAGCCCTTAATTATAAAATTGCAGACGTATCTACTTCAGCAACTTATCAAATAGCTGAAATATACAATGACTTTGCACGTGCGTTAATAAAGTCACAACGTCCAAAAGGCTTATCTTCCGATGAAAAAGAAGAGTACGGTATATTGCTTGAAGAACAAGCCTTTCCGTTTGAAGAAAAAGCGATCAATATTCACGTTGCTAATGTTAAGAATGTAACTCAAGGTGTATATAATGACTGGATTAAGAAGAGTTTAAAGCAGTTATCTAGATTACAACCCGCACGATATGCTAAAACTGAAAAGGTGGAACGTTTTGTTGACTCAATTCACTAATTATATTCAGACATCAACTAAAAATATTCTATTAGTTATATTTTGTGGTGTATTGTTATCGGGGTGCTTCGCAACCTCTCCTACAAAAAAAGACTATGGTCCTGTCGCACCTAAAGCAAAAGCAGCCTATCAACGTGCTGTATTAGCTATGAAATCAGGCCAAACTAAACGTGCACTACAGTTATTTAACTCTATTAGTAAAAAATATCCTGGTTTTGCTGGGCCGCAAATTAATATCGGCCTCATGTATCTAAAAAAGAATAAACTGGTCAAGGCTGAGAAAGCATTTAAGTTAGCTATTAAAATAAATAGAGATAATGCGGTTAGTTATAATTTGCTTGGTGTTGTTTATCGTAGAGCAGGGAAATTTAATGAAGCTAAAGAGGCTTATCATCAAGCCATATCAAAAGATGCTCAATATGCCAACGCACACTTAAATCTGGGTGTCTTATATGATATATATATGGATGACTTAAAACGTGCAGTCCATCACTATGAACAATATAAACAATTCTCACCATCTGCCGACAAAAAGGTAGATAAATGGATTATTGATCTTAAACGACGAACAAAAACAACCCAAACGTCAACAAGTAAAACGAAGCGAGGCACACAAGGGTGAAGAATATATTGTTAATTTCATTTTACTTCATAGCTGCAGGATATTCTAATGTGCAAGCTGAAGATAAATTAAATATGGATGGTACGGCTATTATTGGCAACCAAGAACTTCCGAAGGTACTATATATTGTTCCATGGAAAAAATCGGAGGTACCCGATATGTCTCAGCCGCCATTAGAAAGTTTAATTGATGAAGCACTTCAACCCATTGATCGTGAAGTGTTTCAAAGACAAGTAAATTACTATCATGCTTTACATGATAGTGCTGATCAAAAGTAAAATATTTAAGGGTTTATTAGGAGAATCGTTATGTATACCAGTATTGTTTCCTTCTTCCAAGAAGGTGGATCATTTATGCTGCCAATCGCAATCGTTCTTGCAATTGGTAGTGCTATCGCGATTGAGAGATATATATATTTAACTCAATCACGCGCTCGCAATAAAATGTTGCTTAAAAAAATAATGCCACTAATGCAAAGTGGTGATTTCAAGCAAGCTTATACCGCATCGACCAAATCAAATCAACCAATCGCAAAAATCTTAAACTCAGGCCTATCTAAATATAAGTCAGCACAAGATCGTGATGATATTGAAGCAGCGATGGAAGAAAGCATGTTAGAAATTATACCGCGGCTAGAAAAACGAACTCATTACTTAGCAATGTATGCAAATATTGCCACACTACTTGGCCTCTTAGGAACTATCATTGGCTTAATAAAAGCCTTTACCGCTGTTGCAGCGGTTGACCCAGCCTTAAAAGGTGAGATTCTTTCAACCAGTATCTCTGTTGCGATGAATACAACCGCTTTTGGTTTAATGGTTGCGATCCCTCTACTACTTGTTTATACCGTCATACAAACTAAAACAACTGAAATTGTTGATAGCTTAGAGATGGCAACGGTAAAATTTGTAAATTTGATTATGCAACGTAAAAACAAAGCGTCTTAAATACAATGAGTCGAGTCCGCCGCAGAAAACTTAGGAATAAAGAAACGCCTGAGCTAAACATAACCGCCTTTATGAATTTAATGGTTATACTGGTTCCATTCCTATTGATTACAGCTGTTTTCAGTCACTTAACGGTTTTAGAATTAAACCTACCAAGTTCTGGTGCCGCAAGCAAAAATAAAAAACCAAAGTTTGAGCTACAAGTTATTATTCGTAACAATTATATTGACTTAGCTGATACACGAGGTGGCTTAATTAAACGAATCAAAAATAATAAGAAAGGCTACAACTATGCGTACTTAACGAAAACACTCAAACAAGTTAAGTCTCGTTTCCCTAATAAAACAAATGCAACCATTCTTTCTTCACCTAATGTTAACTACGACACATTAGTTAACGTAATGGACGCCGTACGGATGTACCACGCAGCAGAAGATGGTGAACTTATTAATGCTGAACTATTCCCCGATATTTCTATCGGCGATGCCCCCTAACGTAAAGATAATATTATGTCTGATTCTCGTCGCATGAAAAGAATGTCCCGCCACCACAAAAGGAAGAAAACGTCTGCTTCCTTAAATATGGTGTCGTTAATGGATATTTTTACCATTCTTGTTTTCTTCTTGTTAGTTACTGCATCTGAATCGGAAGCGTTGCCAACACCCAAAGCTATAAAATTGCCCGAATCAACCGCTGAAAAAGCGCCTAAACAGACTATTGTTGTTATGGTTAATAATACAGATATTCGTGTTAACGGCGAATTTGTTATTAATGTTAAAACTGCATTGAATACACGTTCAACTACACTTCCTCCTTTATCGGCCACATTAAAAAAATATATAAAACGTGAACGTGCAAAACAAAAGGATGCTGATAAAAAGAAACGGCGCCCAGTGACTATTATGGGTGATCAAAAAATACCTTATAAACTTCTTAAGAAAATTATGTTGACGTGTGCACAGAATGATTTTAATAATATTTCATTGGCCGTTGTAAAAAAATCAACTAGTACATCCAAACAGAGTGCTAAATAACATGGGCTACGCATCTTTTTATAATGAACCCATCCTACCTTGGTCAAAGACGGAGAATGATGAGCGCTTTAACCGAGTTCTTAAACGCAGCCTTTTATTCTTTTTGTTATTAACAATAATTATCCCTTTCCTTCCTGTTCCTGAAATAGAAAAGAAAGAATTAAAACAGGTGGCTCCTCGACTAGCTAAATTATTAATCGAAAAGAAAAAACAAAAAATAGCAGCCCCCAGTAAACCCGCAGCTAAAAAGAAGACTGCGAAAAAGAAACCCGCCAAGAAAAAAGCCAAGGCCAAAAAATCTAAAAAGAAAGCTAAGAAACCTGCAGCCAAAAAGAAAGCACGTAAAAAAGCAGCATCAAGTGGCTTAATGGCATTAACTGACGACCTTGCTGATCTACGCGATAGCTTTAATGTCTCCTCGGTGAAAAATACTAATCTATCAAAAACAGGAAAAACAAAGAGCAAACTTGCAGCCAGTAACATTCTTACTGCTAAAGCTGGACGAGGTAGTGGAGGTATTAATACCAGTAGCCTAAGTAACCAAACTGGTGGGGGCTCGTTATCAGGCCGAGAAATTAGTGGCGTATCAAGTAATATTGGAGGTGGTACAGGTACTCGTCGCACAGCAGGGGGAAAAGCCGGTCGCAGCCAAGAGGAAATCGAACGTGTATTTCAACGCAACAAAGGCGGAATATTTGCTTTGTACAATCGAGCCCTTCGTAAAGATCCTTCCTTACAAGGTAAAGTCGTTCTCGCATTAACCATTTTACCAAGTGGCCAAGTCACAAAAGTACGTATTGTATCAACTGAATTAAATGCTAAAAGTTTTGAAAGACGATTAAAAATAAAAGTTAAATCATTTCGTTTTTCCAAAAAAGACGTTGCTACGGTAACCGTTACTTACCCGATCGACTTCTTACCCTCTTAACACATCCATAGAATTTGCTGTGTCATACAAAGGCTTCATAACAAACCCACTCACCAACTCAATAACGACGTCCATCATTATAGCTTTCATCAATTTTACGGCTTGGAGCAACGTATACGCAGCAGCAAAGAGCGAATCACCGGAATCGTTTACCCCCAATTTTATTCTTGTTGGAACAATTGTAAGTAAAAAAAATCAACAACTTGCGCTGATAGAAACAAGGGATAAAGAACTAAAATTTTATACGATTGGCCAGGAAATCAATAAGTTAACTATTCAAGCAATACAACGCAATCAAATTCAGGTCGGGAATGATTCCCAAAGCTATACACTCTATTTGCAATCTAAACTAAAATCTCCTATTTTCTCAAAATCACAAACGAATTCACTAAAGTATAACGATGAAATCGACATTCCTATTAACCGAAAATTACTCGAACATGTTAAAAATAACATCCAATTGTGGCTAAATGCTGTAAATATGCGATTAGAAGTAACAGAAGGAAGGATTAGTGGCTATGTTATCGAATCTTTGCACAGTACTCCCCTTAACACCAATATTGGCATAGAGAAAGGGGACGTCATTAAATCTGTTAACGGCATTCCAATTGGTCAGTCGGCTCTATTTGCCCACACAGTAAATAATCTCCTTGATTCCAGTGAGATCACATTAAAATTAGAACGTCGTCACAGCTTACAAATTATTAACTTCAGTATTACCCCATAGTATGTAACTTGTTGAGTATAAAGCCTTTATTTCATACTGCTCAATTGCAAAAGTTGACAATTGGTCAATAATTAGCCAGAATATATCACTTACTCAGAAGACTTTCCTTATATTAAAATCAATCTTTTGTATATTGACAGCCGTCACAATTCACAACAACAACTAGCAAACTCCATTAAGTTTCTATATAAATGAGATAGCAGTCACATCAAACTTAGTAAAAATAGTATAAAGTTTAAAGAAGCCACTGTCTCTAAATGACACAGCTTCAATTATTAAGGAAACAATGGCGACTAGCGCGCTACAGTATGGAGTTTAAACGTGAAAATTTCGTCGATACGAAATTTTATTTCTAACAGATTTTTTTGGGTTAAATGAATTCTAGAATCATGGCTACTGCAAACAAATACTTAAACAATAAATTTCTTAAAACCTTAGAACCTCTAAGCCAGTTAAGTATTGATAAACTTACTGAAATATCAAACAAATCAACCGTTGAGGTATTTCCAGCTGGCCGAACAATATTTCGTCAAGGTGAAAAGGATAAACGCAGCTACTACCTCGTTTCAGGACAAATAGATTTACACACCAGCGGCGATGCTAAACCTGAAACAATCAAAGCAAAAACCCCAGAAACTAAGTACCCCATTACGCAACAATTACCTCGTCCAAGCACCGTAAAGGCAAAGACAAGCTGCGAAATGATTTCGATCGATATTAGTTTACTTGAAATGCTACTTGAATCAGATGGCAATCCATCAGGGCACTATGAAGTAACTGAGATTAACACCGATGATGAAAATGGTTGGATGTTAAAATTTTTACAATCCCGCGCTTTCCTTCAGATCCCAACTGAAAATATTCAAAAAATTCTCATGTCTATGACTGAGGTATCAACAAAAAAAGGTGAGGTGGTAGTTCAACAAGGCCAAAATAATGACTTTTATTATATCGTAAAATCAGGCAAGTGCAGTGTAAGCCGTAGACCAAGCCCTAATGCGGAAGATGTTCAAATTGCTATCTTAGCCGCAGGAGATGGTTTTGGTGAAGAGGCACTGATTACTGAAGGTCAACGAAATGCCTCCGTACGTATGCTAAATGACGGTACGTTAATGCGCCTAACGAAAGAAAATTTTATTTCGTTACTAGTTGAGCCATTACTCGATTACATTCATTTAGACGAACTAAAATCACGAACAACCGCAGGTGACTTACTCGTTGATGTTCGGCAGCACAAAGATTTCATGTCTAATCACTTGGATGGCGCGATAAACACCCCGCTATCAATGATCCGTCTCAAACTGAATACATTTAATACTGAGCGAAATGTCATTGTTTATTGTAATGATGCATCACGAAGTACCGCTGCAGCATTTTTATTAATTCAACATGGATTAAGTTGTAGCATTTTAAAAGATGGGCTCGGAAATAGTGCTACCGCCTCACAAATGGTCAATAATTCTAATACAAGCATGACCGACATTATTAGTAATTTAGAAGCAGTCACAAATCGAACAAAAGAATCAAGTAGCGCAAATATAAATGCTTCTTCGTTGCCAATTAAAAACAACAAGAGTAACAAAATTAAAAAACAAATCGATCAGCTAAATATAAACAACGAAAAAGAAGAGTTAGCTCAAAAATTAGCTTTAGAAAAGAGTGCAAAACTTAAAGAACAAGAAAAATCGTTGCAAGAAGCACAAGAGAAACTAGAACAGGAAGCAAAACGAAATAAACAAGCTTTAAAAGAAAAAGCAAGACTTGAACAAGAAAAATTAAATCTTGAACAAGAGGCTCAAGCTCTACGTGAAAAAGCTGAAGCAGAAAAATTAGTCGCTGAACAAAAGGCCCAAACTCTTCGTGAAAAAGCTAATGCAGAAAAACTAGCCGCTGAACAAAAGGCCCAGACTCTTCGCGAAAAAGCTAAAGCAGAAAAACTAGCTGCTGAACAAAAAGCTCAAGCTCTACGTGAAAAAGCTGAAGCAGAAAAATTAGCTGCTGAGCAAGAAGCTCAGGCTCTACGTGAAAAAGCTGAAGCAGAAAAATTAGCTGCTGAGCAAGAAGCTCAGGCTCTACGTGAAAAAGCTGAAGCAGAAAAATTAGCTGCTGAGCAAGAGTTACAAAAGCTCGCAGCAGAGACAAAGAAACACAAGGATATCATTGCCGCAAAACAAAGAGCTGAAGATGAAGCACGAATTTCACGAGAAAAAGCTGAAGCAGAAAAATTAGCCGCAGAACTCGCTCTACAAGCACAACAAAAACAAGCACAGGAACAAATTGAAATACAGCAAAAGCTTACTGAAGAGGCACATAAAAAAATTCAACTCGAGTCTGAAAAAATCCGACTACAGGCAGATACTGAACTCGCACAATTACGTGCAGAATTACAAAAAACAAGAAGTTCTGTAGAAGAAAGAGTTAAGGCTTTAAAAGATAAAGAGCATAAACAAGCTGAAGCAGAAATTCGTAGTCGACAACAGCATGCTAATGATGCGATTAAAGAATCTATAGAAAAAGCACGTCAACAAGCCGCATTAGAAGCAGAAAAAGTACGTCAACAAGCCCTACAGGAAGCTCAAAGTTTACAAAAAGAAATTGAAATAAAAAAACAACAACTTGAAACTGAAGCGAAACGTATTCGAATAGAAGCTGAACGAGATAGAGCCGCCACACTTGAATTAGCTCGTAAACAAGCACAAGAAATCGTATCAAAAACGACACAAGAAGTTGAACTTATTAATACCCAACGTCAAGAGCTTGATACAGAAGCTAAAAACATACGGTTACAGGCTGAAGCTGAGCGTCATGCTACACTTGAGGCCGCCAAACAAGAAGCACACAGCATTGTTCGAAAAACAGCTGAAGAGGCTCAACAGTTGGATTTACACAGACAACGCATCGAAGAAGAAGTATCTAAAATTAAAGCTCATGCGGAACAAGAAAGAGAACAAACACTTCAAGCGGCAAAATTAGAGGCTGCAAATATACGCTCCGAAGCTGAAAAAACATCTCAACTAAAAGCTGAACAGGATATTCAACAAATACGTAATAAAACTCTACAGCAAGCTCAAGAGTTAAAACAACAACGAGCTGTAATGAAAAATAGCCTTCAGCAAGCAGACGACATACGCATTCAAGCAGAAAAAGATGCCGAAAAAGCGCGCTTAAATGCGCTTCAGTCCGCAAACAATAAGGTTGAAGAAATTACACTCACAGGAGTAGTTTCCAGTGAGAAGAATGATTCTGATATAAGTTACAGCAACATTACTATTCCAGGTAACATTCCACAAGAAAATAACACTAGTTCAAATTCTGTAATGGTTGAATCAGAAGCTAAGTCCCTTGCACAAGAAATTGTTTCAAAACTTGAAAAAGCGGAAAGCAATCGAATTAAAGACCAACATTCGTCTACTAGTAATAATGGTTTGAGTTTAGCTTCAGCTAGCCTCAAGAAACGTTCAGATGGAAAAATAATTCTAGAAGGTGAAGAAGATACCTTCATATTTAAAGAACCTAAATCATACAGTGCCACTGAATTAGCTGAACTGGAAGAGTCTCTTACTCAAACAACAGGTAATAAGAAAAGTACGTTTACAAATTCATCAATTATGCAAAAATCAAACACTGAATTACCCGAATTTAAAATTGATGAACCTGAGTTTGACCTTGTTGATGAACTTCCAAGCCATTTATCCAGTAAACAGAATGCTCCTATCTCTGAATTTTCAGACTTCGAATTACACCAACCTATAGATATTAAATCTCGTTCAAAATCAATATCAAAACGCCCAGCACAACGTATTGTTGCTATAGCGGCAAGTTTATTTGTTGCTGTCGGCGTTGGAATTACTTTTATGGGGGTTAATTCAGAACAAGCTACAAACTTATCTCCGCAAGCAACCAACTCATTTAATGCAACTCAAGTTTCAGGTATTGCAACAAATAATGTAGAAATTGATAAAAAAGTTCTGTCAGAAGCTGAACTTGAGTTTGAAAAGTTGCTGAAAAAATGGAAAAAATCTCAAGTGAGTAACTCTGCAGAAGAAACTACGTCTTCAGATCAATCGGGACAATAAATAACCAAATGTGACTTATTCGGATTTAGGAAGAATAACTTGTTCGCTCTCTTTATCAACAAAACGAAATACACTCGCTTTAACTGAACGACCTGACTCATCTTGCACTACTACAGACCATTGACCTAACTTAATTGGACTAATGTCTAAGCGAGAATAAACCCTCCATCTTGGGCCTTTAACTTTAAATTTTATAACAGACTCACTTTTATTATTGTAAACCCATTTATGGGTAATAGTTTGCCCCTCAAAATGTCTCAAATCTGTGAAGAAAGAAACCTTCGTTGTCTTCGCATTTAAAACCAACACTTGATCAACTGGCTCCCTATCAATGATATCTGTCGTAAATATAGCACGCGCTACTTTTGGAAGTTTTTCAGCATAGCCTACCGGCAATAATAAAAAACTTATCGCATATAAAAGCAAACTATACTTCACTATAGATTTCATATTGTAATCCTAGCTTAATATTAATTTATAAAATACAGTCGCCAAATTAACCACAAAAGAAGCACAACGACTAACATAATAGGTAAAGTATAGCTCAACTTCGTATCTTGATCTTTAAAATAGCTTTCAGCAAACGACTGTGTAGATAAATGATTTTGTGTTGAATCCTTCAATTTATACCAGGCATTTAATAAACTTTCAGAATGTAATTGTTTATCTATTGTTGTTCTTTTAATTTCTCTAATACTTTTAACTTGTTCAGGCTTACCTTTTGGAAAATCACATTCACTTGAAAATACAACCAAGCCAGTTATATCAACATCTTTAACTAAAGAGCCAACCGATAAAATATCAGAATCTAACTGTTGTAATGTATTTGGAAATTTATAACTCCGATTGCCTATTAACTGTGTCCACTGCTCAATATTCTCCGCGCAAAATATTGTTCCACGAAACTTCTTTAAAATAACGAGAATAATTGAATGTTGTGCGAGGACCAAATAGTCCAAAAAGATACTTCCACCTAAACCGTCAGGTAAAATAACTTGTTTTAAATATTGGCTGCCCAAATGCTGAATAGTCTTATTAACTTTTCTTTCATTTAGATATTTCCATATGCTAGGTAATAAACTTAAACACAACAGAAAAACCAGAACAAAAGCAACGCTAAGCGTTATACTAATCTGACTCTCAAAAAATCGCTCAAAAAAACTCATTATTGAGCTTACTCCCTAAAAGGACGAATTTGTAACATAGAGTAAATACATTTATGATAACTCCATGTATATTATTGTAACGATATGGTAACCCAATGTCGGAGCCACAACAACAATTAGAATTTTCAGAAAAAGTAATCTCAGCCTACGGTAAATTACTATCCACAATGGAACCTTCTTTTTATGGATTACCGATATCAAAACTTCCTTATACCATTACTGAAATTAAAGATGCCATTTATACAATTTTAAATGTCATACCTGATGAAGATCAAAAAATTATCGATAGCTTAACAAACGCTTATATGTTTCTTGGACAATTTATAACTGATGATGAAATATTAACCGTTGAGCAGGCATTAGGAAATTTAAAAAACGTCGACAAAGCATCAAATGATACAAAGGATATTGAACAAGCGGGGTTTATTACCAGTAAAATTAAACTTCGAATGGAAAATAACTTAGAAGAAATACAGCTTTTTTTGAGCGAAAAAACATCGCTAATAAATTAAAATTAAATACTTTCTTATGGTTTATCTTAGTTTCCTACAACTATCTTCTCAACGTCTACAAAATCTAAACCTACTATCCGAATAGGATCTCGTTTACCTTTTACCCGTATATGCAACTCAGATGTACTCCAATATTTTTTTGGTAAATCTTTATAGGTACATTCACTCATAACAAGATCTTTACCAATTACCTTCGTTGCACTCTCTAATCTAAATGCCAAATTAACGGCATCCCCCATTGCTGAATTATCTTGCCCAGCTGAAATTGAAGCTGCTCCCGTATTAATACCAACACCAATTTTTATTTTTTCTGTTACATCGGGAAAATCACTACTAATCTTTTCTGTGATTTTATTAATCTCTACCGCTGCATTTAAAACTTTATAAATTGTATCCGTATCATCAGTAACGGTTTGCCATCTTGCAAATACACAGTCACCAATAAACTTATCAACCATCCCATTGTTTGATTGAATGATAGCGCTCACTTGACTAAACCATGAGTTCATCATTTTAGTTAATGTTCGAATGTGCACACGTTCAGAGAGCGTCGTGAAACCACGGATATCTGCGACAAGAATTGTAATTTCATCTATATCAGGAGTATCAGAAACAATCGTTTCCAACATTGATTGAGTATCATTATTCGAAACACTTTTCTGCTGTTGCTCAAAGGTTACCTCAAACTGCCCAATTTTAATTTGATCGCCATTTTTTAATAATGTTGGCATTGATATCCGATGATTATTTAAAAAACTTCCATTAGCGCTGCCACCATCAACCAAATAATAATCATCATGCCCAACCATTCTTATCATGGCATGATTTCTTGAAACAGTAAGGTCATCAACGGGAATATCATTATGCAAGTCACGACCTATTGTTATCGCTGTCTTGCAAGCGACTTGCTTATATTGACCAGCTTTAAGAAAGCTTAACGTTGCAGACATTTCATTTCCCGCACTCGCTCAACTATTAACTGATCTAATCGTTCATGCTCCTTCATGTTACCTAATACAACCCTATTTATTTAAACTACCGATAATGCTAGGCGAGTATGCTTTATGTCATTTAACGGATAAAATAAATCGACGCCTTCGGCTGCCTGCATCCCAATGATAATATCACCATAGTCTGGTTTTTCTGTAAATACGTGTTCACGCTGATAATCTGTTGTTACCCCATATTTTTTATTCACATAATCGTCAACTGGCTTACTCACTTTGTCTTCTTTATTAATTTTAAATAGTTTTACTTTGGCCGACACACGAAATAACCAAGCTTGAGCAAAAACATTTGCTCGACGACGCCGTTCTTTAACCGCTTCCACTCCTGGCTCGATAGTTTTATCTACGGTTATATCTCGCATAAAATGTGCGCGAGCCCGTCCTAAACTACGATATAAAATCGTATAAAGATAACTTGCAACTTCAGGCCGGTTATCTACACCGATAAATATAAATTCTGGTTTTGTCTGTTTTTTTCGTGAGATATAGACTCGACAGTCAAAAGCTTCTGCTACTAAATTAGATAGTGCAATGATCCAATAGGCGGGCTTTGATGTACTACAACTGTTAACAGCCGTTTCATTCATTTGATTGATCGACTGCTCATATGATTCAACTTGTTCTTCACTAATGTCATATTTTTGCATCAAGCATACAGCCTGACGCAAAGCAGCCGCAGCTTCGTTGGGATTCGACGATTCTGCCAGACGGAAACATTTGCAAATCTTGTCTATAATTTTGTGTAAAGTCATAGCAATCTTAATGTAATTTATACATATATAGCATAACCCATTAATTTGAAAAGAAAAACATTAAAATAGTACTTAAGTATTCTCTAAAATTCAAGATATGGGACATTTTCACGTCCATTACTCATAATATAGCGTAGTCCTATATTACTTTAATAATATAGATATAGCCGGCTTTGTGTGGCAATCTACTCAAATTACATAATTTTGTTATTAAACAACTGATGTCTTATGAATAAACAAAACACTGCTCTTAACGCTTTCCCATGCGTGGATGAAGACTACATCCGAGGACTGAGCCATGATGCACAACCTGCTCAACCTGTCTCTGCGCAGCGCAAACGCGAGCTCGTTTCACATATTAAAACCTTATTAAAACAGCAAGATGCCGTTCTCGTTGCTCACTATTACACCGATAATGACATTCAAGAGCTTGCTGAAGCAACAGGCGGTTGCGTCTCTGATTCCCTTGATATGGCGAGATTTGGCAACGAACACCCCGCTTCAACTCTAATCGTTGCCGGTGTGAGATTTATGGGGGAAACAGCGAAAATCCTTAATCCTGAAAAGCGTATTTTAATGCCCACCCTAAAAGCGGAGTGTTCTCTAGACTTGTCCTGCCCCGCGGAAAGCTTTGTACCGTTTTGTGACGAGCATCCCGATAGAACTGTGGTGGTCTACGCAAATACTAGCGCCGAGGTTAAAGCCCGCGCAGATTGGGTCGTTACCTCTAGTATAGGTACTAAAATAGTTAAGCACCTACACGAACGAGGTGAAAAAA
>Ga0316205_10002213_pt1 | contig 20935 bp, 16 predicted proteins | sample 3monthpyrite_MG_FD_204941 | JGI IMG/M metagenome (GOLD analysis project Ga0316205, IMG submission 204941) | Microbial mat bacterial communities from mineral coupon in-situ incubated in ocean water Damariscotta River, Maine, United States -... | ecosystem: Environmental > Aquatic > Marine >... | reverse complement strand
TTTCCGCATCGTCTAAAATTTCTTTTTTGATTAAGGTTTTTAAACGACGCTCTGAACTTAATAGTTTTTCTAGCTTAGCTTTTTCTTCTGCCAGTTCTTCCTGCTCGGCTCGAATTTTAACTTCTTCTAAACGGGCTAACTGACGCAGTTTTGTATCTAATACATATTCAGCCTGAATATCTGATAATCCAAATCGCTTCATTAATGCAGGTTTAGGTTTTTCACTATCACGAATAATTTGAATTACTTCATCTATATTCAAAAAGGCAATCAATAAACCTTCTAACTTATGTAATCTTTCATTTACTTTATCTAAACGCCAGCTAAGACGATTTCGCACAGTTGTTGTTCGGTAAGTAATCCATTCTTTTACGATTGTCCTTAAGTTTTTAACTGCAGGACGACCATCAATACCTATCATATTCATATTCACACGATAGGTACGTTCTAGATCTGTTGTCGCAAATAAATGTGTCATTAACTGTTCTATATCAACCCTGTTTGAGCGGGGCACCAGAACTAAACGAGTTGGATTTTCATGATCAGATTCATCACGAATATCTTCCAGCATGGGTAATTTTTTAGCTGTCATTTGCTGGGCAATTTGCTCGAGTATTTTATTACCTGAAACCTGATGAGGTAAGGCGGTTAAAATAATGTCACCATCTTCTACTTCATAAATTGCCCGGGCACGAATACTGCCTTTACCTTTTTCATACATCTCAAGCAATTCGGCACGAGGTGTAATGATCTCAGCATCAGTAGGGTAATCAGGCCCCTGAATATGCGTGCATAATTGTTCTACAGTGGCTTTTGGCTCGTCTAACATACGAATACAGGCTGTTGCCACTTCACGTAAATTATGCGGCGGCACATCGGTTGCCATACCAACCGCAATACCAGTAGTACCATTTAATAATAAATTCGGTAGTCGAGCAGGTAGTGATTTAGGCTCTTCTAGCGTGCCATCAAAATTAGGCTGCCACTCAACCGTACCCTGCCCTAACTCCTGCAGCAAAACCTCTGCATATTTTGATAACTTGGACTCGGTATAACGCATTGCAGCAAATGACTTGGGATCATCAGGAGATCCCCAGTTACCCTGACCATCAACCAGTGGGTAACGATAAGAAAAGTCCTGTGCCATCAATACCATGGCTTCATAACAGGCACTATCACCATGTGGGTGAAACTTACCCAACACATCACCCACCGTACGCGCAGATTTTTTGTGTTTAGCCGTAGAGACCAGACCCAGCTCTGACATTGCATACACTATACGCCTTTGCACTGGCTTCAAGCCATCACCAATAAATGGTAAAGCCCTATCAAGAATTACGTACATGGAATAGTCCAGATACGCCTTCTCAGTGAAATCAGCCAGGGCCTGCTTTTCTACGCCTTCGAAATTTAAGTCTTCTTGGTTCGACATACCGGTGAATCATTCTCTATATGTAATTACGTTTGCAAGATTATGCTTAAATACGCGCCTAAACACAATAAACCAGACAATAAGATATGTACTTATTCATACCTCAAGCTCTGGCAGCATCTCATTGAGTATATGTTGTACAGACTTTTCTCGCATATCATGTGTATACAGAACAACTAAAGTCAGGTTTTTACGAACTTTTAATAACTTCCAGTTCATATCATTAAGCTTTCCTGCGCCATTGAACCAGAATAACGGCCGCTCCCCATGATAAAAGAAAACATTCAGCTCGCCCTGATCTTTGCCTGCAATTCTCATATGCATAGTTAGACTCTGGTCTAACGTACAAAACTTGCTCATTTCTACAGGATACTGGGTCGGCACACTGGCGATGTTACTTTCATCTAACCACTGCTGTATTGCTAGGGACATACCTGTATTTAAGCTTTTATCTTTCTGGATATCCGCATAGGCTGATGAAATCAACTGTGGTGTATGTAAATAAGCTGATATCCATACAATAAGAAATGATGCAGCTATTGAACCTAGCCATTTAATAATACTGATTTTCTTATCATTCGTTATATTGTCATCATCTTTAGTAAAATGAGATGGCAACTTTTGCTGCAATGACTGCAATTGTGAGTCAGACAGTGATTTATCTGCATAAAACGTTTTTAATGCCTGTTTAACTGCCTGTTTTTCATTATTCATTGTTTACTACTCATAACATTAACCTCAACATTTACCAGCTGAAGCTGCTCTCGAATACGTTTTTTTAAGCGATGCAATTTTGATAACATCGTTCCTCTTGGTTTTTCATAAATAATCGCTATTTCATCAACCGTATGTTCTTCAACAGCCCACAGGTATAACAATTCATTTTCCTGAGCGTTCAAACGTCCAATTAACAATTGCACTTCCTGCTGGTTAATTAAAATATCTTCCATGGAGCTATCATCTACAGGTTCTAAAAATAACAAATTGTCAGTTTCAATTGAAATCATCGGCAGCACTTTTTTATGTCGTTCTAAATCAAAATAAAGATTTCGTATAATCGTTTTAAGGTAAGCCAAAGGTTTTTCAATTAATGCTACATCAGCTGGAGGTTTGTTTAACAAGCGCTCAATCGCGGACTGCATCAGATCATAAGCCCCATCTTCCTGTTTTGATAATGACAGGGCGTAACGGTACAGCTGGTTTAATTCATCTTTATTGAACATGTATTTTCTTAAAAAGCAGGCCTGATTGATTGAGCATGGTTGTTTGACGAATTAACGGGTCATTTGATTGCATTCATTTGCAATCAAATGACCCGTTCACCCGTTATAAGAATGAACAAAATGAAGTCTCGATGATTTTTCACAGATTATAAAGGTAAATATTAATGAATTTCAAAATAGCTGCAATAGCAGTCTCACTTACGTTATGTCTCTTTAACCAGTCGCTATTCGCATCTGAATCAATTAAACAGGCTCCAAATGGCATTACTATTCCTGAAGCCTATAAAGACTGGAGGGTAATATCCATATCACATAGAACTGATAACAGTTCCCTTCGCGCTATCCTGGGTAATGATATCGCTATTAAAGCGGCTCGTGCAGGTAACACAAACCCCTGGCCAAAAGGATCAATATTGGCAAAACTAGTTTGGAAACAAAAACCAGAAGACCATTGGCCCTCTGCAATCGCTCCAGATAAATTTGTGCACGCCGAATTCATGTTTAAAGATAGTATTAAATACAAATCAACAGGTGGCTGGGGATACGCTCGCTGGTTAGGTGAGGATCAAAAACCTTATGGTGTTGATGAAAATTTTGCACTTGAGTGCATGGGCTGCCATACCCCCGTTAAAGATAACGACTGGGTGTTTACAACACCGGCAGTTATACCATAGCAAAAACATATACACTGTTAATCGAACACAGTTATTAAACAGAAACATACACTACAGAGTCACTTAAAAATACTCTGTAGTTTTTTAGTACTATATACACCCAGTATCGAACATCCTCCGTACATTTAAATATTTCGCACACAAACAATTCACCAGTATCGATTTTTATACAGGCACGCATAATAAATTATAATATTTCCGTCACCCAGCCAGCATATTTTTAAATGCACCGTCTCTTTGATATTCTTGTTTTTATATTTTTTTACTTTATTTTTATACTACACATACGCATTAGATATTAATAATATAATTAAATAATTTGGGACTATTAGTAAATTGTTAGTAAAAGCGCTTAATAATATGCACTGACAAGAAAATTAAACAATTAAATTAGCGGTTCGTCACATTAAAATAAACTCATACATATATTATAATTAGCGTATCGCATTCAATTTGACTGGGCTTACGTGCGCAGATCACTATCAATTGCTGTATCACAATCAATAACTACACCAACCCTAGGCCCTGTTCAGAAAAAACAGGTTTTAGCACTATTACTAAATTATCAAAAAAATAAAACAACAATTTAGGAGCAACAGATGAGTAGTATTTATATTTGGCCAGAGATGCCATTTCTCTCTATCGCAGTACTGGTTGCCGCGAGTATGATATTTCTCTATTTAGCACGTACACCACTACATTTAGCCTTAGATAGCCTAAACGATGGCATTGCAGGTGGACTCGAGAAAATAGCAGACTGGATTAAATCTGTTGTTCTGAAAATGCAGGAAAAAAATAGAAAAGTTCTGCTTGAATCAAATATTGCTGAAAGTGAACAAAAGATTGCTCAGGAGTTTAAACGAGTAGAAGCCAGTTACACAAAACATCTTGCAGATTATCCGGCGCTGCACCTTAAACTGGATGAAAATATTACCAGTATTGACTCCGACTTTAAGGAATGCGGTCAGGTTGTACCTGAGGCCCCAGGCTGGAATGATGCAGTTGAATCAATTGCCAGCATTAAAGGCACTGCATCCGGCGATCGGGTGATAGAAAATATGCTTAAAGAATTACATAAGTCTGCTATTGACGGTGAAAAACAAGCCATATCAGAAATGCAGAAAATTTCTTCCAAGCGTCATAAAATTCTCTCGTCCATGGCACCCGTCTGGAAAAAAATTCTCAAAGCAATGAATGAGGTTGACACCAAAGTTTCACTGGTTCTGGAAACTTCAGGAAAAATTGAAAAATATATGCAGGAGTATGAAAAAGTACGCAAGGGGGGTGATGACACCATCGATATGCTTTCATCTAAAGCAACAAAACTTTTCATATTTTCAATTATTGTAATTACCGTAGCCGGTTTTGGCGCCTTTGTTAACTTTCAGTTAATCGCATTGCCTATGTCTGAATTAGTACCCGCAGGTACACGCGTACTTGGTATGCATGTTTCAGATATATCTGCTCTGGTTATCGTAACGCTCGAAGTTGTTCTGGGTATTTTCCTGATGGAAGCTCTGGGTGTTACTAATATTTTTCCACAGATTGCGGGTTTAACTCTTGGTAAACGACGCATGCTTTTGTATGCAGCATTACTGGGTATCTTTTTTCTTGCATCTGTTGAGGCTGCACTCGCTATCCTACGTGAGCACATTACAGCCACAAATGCCGCAACAACTCAGGCATTAGCAGGCAGTGTTTCAACAACAGCTGGAATAGAAGGATCTAAAATCACCGTTATTGGTCAGGCCACTTTAGGTTTTACACTCCCATGGATTCTTGCAATGGTTGCTGTACCTCTCGAAATGCTAATAGAAAGCAGCCAGCACGTTCTAAGCAAACTAATTATATTGGTAATTAAACTTGCCGGTTACCTGGTTGGGATTATCGGTCATTTACTTAACACCTTGATGAAAACGATTATTCATATTTATGATGCCTATATAATTATTCCGACACAGGTAGGCAACCTGTTTAAAAGCAAAGCGTAACCTGCTAACAATGGATCATGACATGATAAAAAGAAAAATAATTTACAGCTTTTTCCTTATCACAGGGGGTTTATTAACTTCAGCCTGCTCAGATAACAAGGAATATGAAACTGCAATATGCGCACTCGCTGATATCTCTGGCACCTATGCTAAAGAGAAGAAAGGCATGGTTAAAATAATCAAGGCCGGTATAGTGCCAAAACTGGTGCCAGGTGACAGCCTGATTTTAATGAGCATAGACAGTAACAGTTTTAATGAAGAAAACATAAAAGGAAAATTAAAACTTGATTATCGACCTTCTCAGGCAAATCAGCAAAAACTAAAGTTTGCGCAAACATTAAGTGACTTTGCAGACAACGAAAGTAGCGCCAAATACACGGATATCAGTGGCGCCATGATGCTTTGCAGCAGTCATTTAAAAAGCACGAATGCGGGCACACAAATTATGTTTATCTTCAGTGATATGAAAGAAGAGCTGAAGTCAGGTATAAAACGCAGTTTCAATAATGATGAGTTTGAAAATATAGATATTGTAGCAATGAACGTCATAAAACTAAATGAGGATAGCGCCAACCCTCAGGTATTTCGCTCTCGTATAAAAAAATGGAAAAAACGAGTTTTAAAACATAGTGCGAAGAGCTGGAATTCATCCCTGGATCCGACAGAGATTTCTGATTACATTGATGATAAAAGGTAATATAACTTCATGCAGGGAAGCTGATATGGAAACAAAAACTGATGGTCATCGTTATTAATATATAAATACACGCTACAGAGTCAATTCTAAATACTCTGTAGCTTTTTATCATTACTTACACACCCATTTTCGGGCATCTTCTATACATTGAAATATTTCACACTCAAACAATTACCCAATCATCTGCTGCCGATAGTCCTTCGCAAGCCTTATTAATTCATCCTGATCAACTACCAGTGCAATATTTAACTTTCCTTTTGAATTAGCTATAACTGCATCACTTGATGCATAAGCCTTAGTGTGTGAGTTTTCTATTGAGTAAGCTGTTACATCAATAAAATCATTGATTATATATTTGATGGTTTTGAAGTTAGGATTCGTATGTAATTCGAAATTTGACTCTAAAATTTCATCACCACTTATTCCTCCAAAAAACCTTCTATATAAATCTTCGGCTTGCCATAAATTTGTATATAGCATATCTATCTTCTTAACACATTAGTTAAACTTTTACAGAATAATTTATAATTTTACAATTCGAAATTCCTTTTAATTTTTTAAATTTAATGATGTACAAGCGGCTTATAAATACAACCATTGAATAAGGCTAACAAACAGTCCTTTTCCTGTTTATTCCTGTGAGTCTTCATGTGTCCATTAATCAAATAATCGTCGTAGAATTCTGCTAACTAATTGAAAATTAAAATAAAGCCAAATCCATCACTTCCGGGACGCTCTCATTTTCAGGTAAAAGTGTAATTAACTGCTACAATTCGACAAGTATATATAAAAAAAACATCAAAAATAAATACTGCACTCTCGTGACTCAACCTTTAAACAGCAAATAATATGACATTAAAAACATGGATAAGTACTTCACTTTATTTACTTTTTTTATATTATCCCATAGTGAATGCAAACGAAGATATTGACTCATTTCTCAGCATGTCTCTTCAGGAGCTCATGCAAATTGAGATCACTTCTGCCAGCAAAACTGGGTTAACGGTTAATGAAATTCCTGCTAGTGTCATTATTATCAGTCGTCAGGACATAAAACAATATGGTTATAGCTCCCTTGAAGAAGTCATTAAAAACATTCCCGGAATGTATATGACTGAAGACTGGGCGTGGTTTGGTTCAGTTAACTATGGGGTTCGAGGCTTATATTCTAAAGGTCATTTCGATAACATGGCGATACTTGTCAATGGCGTGAGCCAGATGGAAGATGGAAAGCGTGGTTACCCATTAGAAAAAATAAACGTACCTGTTCAGGCTATAGATCGAGTTGAAGTCATCAGGGGGCCTATGTCTGTCATCTATGGTTCTTCTGCATTTCAGGGTGTTATCAATATCATCACTAATATTGAATCACCTAAAGGCAAAGAAAACACTCTCAGCATATCCAAAGGGAGTCATGGTACTTTTAAAACCTTCGCTCGTTTTTCTGGTATGGAGGGAAATTTTTCTTATGTGTTTAATGCACAAAAACAATCAATAGACGGGCCTGATCATACTTATAGTGAAATGCTCTCGGATACGTCATCCTTACCCACCGACTGGAATCTTTCAGGAGATACTCAAGTAAAACTAGAAAATGAAAGCCAGTATTTTGATTTTTCAGGCAAGTTTAAAGATTTGAATATTTATTTTAGCTACGTAGAGGCTGAAGCCAATGTTATTGATAGCCAGCCTGGAGTCGGTGCAGGATCAAATGGAAGCACAAATGCGACAAACCTCTCGCTAGATTACACTAAAGTATTTAATGACTCATGGCAGTTAAAAGGCAAAGCTTCATTTTTCTATAATAATTATTTTCTCGATGAAGAATATAACTTCACTGGTTTCTTTTCCAATAATCAGAGTGCAACAGATGCACATGAATATGAGCTGAATTTATTATGGACACCTTCAAATTCAGTTGAAGCTTTATTTGGAATAATGCACCGCACAGGAAACTACCGAGCATATGATGATTACCCTACCTTTTCACTATCCAATATAGAAGCACTGGTACCGGAAAGTGAAGGCCTCAATACAAATGCACTGTTTACCCAGATCAATTATAAACCACTTGATGATTTAACCATTGTTGCCGGTCTAAGAGCCGAATGGCAGGAAGATTACACAGTAATTATTTACAATAACAATATTGATATTAATAATCAGAATGTATTAAGCCGCAACTATTCCTACGATGATATTAGTTATACTCCACAACTTTCAGGAATCTACGATATTAGAAATAATCAGCACATTAAACTTATGTATAGCCAGGGTGAAAAGGCACCCAGCCCAGCAAATAACTTATCTATTCTAGAGTTATCTCAAGCACCTCTAGAACCAGAAAAAACAGAAACAATTGAAATTAGTTATATAATATCTCAGCAAGATTTCTTTTTACAGCTAGGACTATTTCAAAACACTGTAAGTGATTTAATTATCAGCTCGGTAGCTCTCGAAAACGGTTCTTTTGTAAGCTCGTTAAGTAATATAGGAAAAGCGGAAACACTCGGAGTTGAGTTAACCAGCACTGCACAATTAACAGAATCATTTAAGCTTAACTTTGATATTAGCCTGCATGATGTTGAAGATAAAACAACCGGTTATGAAAATATTGAACTTGCCTATTCACCCTCAGTTATTTCTAACATCAGGGCGACCTATAGCTTTACCCGGGACATTCACCTCAGTTTACTCGGCCACTATGTAGACTCTGTTCTGGCTGAATGGGAAATATCTGATACTGGTAATACTATTACTGAGCGTATAAATAACGGCGTACGAAGCGGTGATAAAATTGATGCTTATAGTCACTACGATATGAATCTTGTGGTACAGAATTTATATATTTCAAATATGGATTTCAGTCTAAAAGTAGGTAATTTAACCGACGAAACAATCCGTTATCCAACAATAAACAATAAAGTATTTGATAAGGGCACAATTGGTCTGGGACAAAATGTAGTAGCGACACTGGAGTACTTTTTTTAAATATACCTATAATTATAATCGGCTAACAACGAATTTTTACTTTACACTTGTAAATATCAGCAAATTATAATTTCATGTGCGCTTATTTTTTAGCTATCATTTGTGCAAATCATTATCAAAAATTGTTCAATTTGATCACAAAAATGAAAATCTAAACTTCTGCCAGATCACCTTTATCTTCTAACCAGCTCTTACGATCTGAGGCGCGTTTTTTTGCAAGCAACATATCCATCATTTTATTACTGTCATCACCGGGTTCAACAATTAACTGAACCAGGCGGCGCGTATCAGGTGCTATAGATGTTTCACGCAATTGTAGCGGATTCATTTCACCCAGACCTTTAAATCGAGTCACCTGAACTTTACCTTTTTTCTTTTCTGCTGTAATACGATCCAGTACACCCTGTTTTTCCGCTTCATCTAATGCGTAAAAAACCTCTTTACCTACATCTATTCTAAACAACGGAGGCATAGCAACATACACATGACCCGCTTCTGTTAATGTTCTGAAATGACGTAGAAACAATGCACACAATAAAGTAGCAATATGATAACCATCAGAGTCCGCATCGGCCAGAATACAAATTTTTCCATAACGTAACCCGGATAAATCAGTAGATGCAGGATCAACACCAATGGCGACTGAAATATCATGCACCTCCTGAGATGCCAACACCTGATCCGCATCCACTTCCCAGGTATTCAGGATTTTTCCTCGTAACGGCATAATTGCCTGGTTATTTCTATCTCGAGCCTGTTTTGCCGAGCCGCCAGCAGAATCTCCTTCCACTAAAAACAGTTCAGTTAGATTTACATCTGATGAACTACAATCAGCCAGCTTTCCAGGCAATGCCGGACCTGATGTTACTTTTTTACGGGCTACTTTTTTGCCGGCTTTTAAACGCTTTTGCGCGTTATCAATTGCCAGCATAGCAATTAGCTCACCCTGATCGGTATTCTGGTTTAACCACAGACTAAATGAATCTTTTACTACACCTGAAACAAATGCCGCACACTCTCTTGACGATAAACGTTCTTTTGTTTGCCCTGAAAACTGTGGATCTAATAATTTAACTGACAGGATATAACTTACTTTTTCCCAGACGTCTTCCGGGCTAAGTTTTACACCTCGGGGTAATAAGTTTCTAAATTCACAAAACTCTCGTATCGCTTCTGTTAAACCTGTACGCAGGCCATTAACATGTGTGCCACCCTGAGCAGTAGGAATTAAATTCACATATGACTCACCTACAGACTCACCACCTTCAGGTAACCATAAAAGAGCCCAGTCAACTGCTTCATGAGCAGATGCCATTGAACCTATAAAGGGTTGAGCGGGTAACAGCTCATAACCCTTCTGGCTTTCCATCAAATAGTCTTCCAGACCATCCTCGTAATACCATTCTTCACTTTCAGCTGTTTTTTCTTCTAGAAAAGTAACGTGTAACCCGGGGCACAGCACCGCCTTTGCACGTAATACATGTTTTAGCTGTAACACAGAGAACTTTACGGAATCAAAATACCTGGCTTCAGGCCAAAAACGAATTTGCGTGCCGGTATTTTTCTTACCCACCGTTCCCGTTTCTTCAAGCTCACTTACTTTGTCGCCATGAGCAAAAGCAATAGAATATACTTTTCCGTCACGTCTTATCTCAGCCTCAACGCGATCAGATAATGCATTAACCACAGAAACACCCACACCATGCAATCCACCTGAAAACTGATAATTATCATTAGTGAACTTACCGCCGGCATGTAATTTGGTCATAATCACTTCAATACCCGGTACACCTTCTTCAGGGTGAATATCCACCGGCATACCTCGACCATCGTCGGTTACACCTAAAGAGCCATCCTGATACAGGATCACCTGTATTCGGCTAGCATGACCGGCAACCGCTTCATCAACACTATTATCAATAACTTCCTGTGCAAGGTGATTAGGCCGCGTGGTGTCGGTATACATACCTGGACGTTTCTGTACAGGTTCAAGGCCGGTTAAAACCTCTATGGCTGAGGCATCATATGAACTCATTCAATATTCTCTTAATCAATCTGTATTTTGGGCAACTATAAAAGACTTATGGCTAAGACGCAATTTGTCAATTTGAGTTTCACTCTTCAATGTTTTGTAACGTGCTGTAATAACTAGAATACTTACTGAAAAAGAGTAGTTAATATTTTAAAAAACAAAGCTTTTTTCCTTAATGTACAGAGAATATTCTTTATCTCTATTGGAATCTCACATTATGTTTAAAATTTGCCGTAAAATGCTGCCATGAGTCTACAAGCTGCTAACCCTTTTATTAATGCCACTGTTACCGCCTCTGCCGGAAGTGGTAAAACCTACATGCTGGTCACCCGCATAGTACGCTTATTGCTGGAAGATGCAGATCCCGGCAGTATTCTAGCCCTGACATTTACTCGAAAAGCCGCTGCTGAAATGCAACAGCGGTTATCTGAAAGGCTCTATCAACTAGCCACCGTGGATGATGAAAAACTCTTTGCATTACTGGAAGAGCTGGAATTGAGTAAAGACTATCAGCAAAAAGCACGTGCCTTATATGAAACCCATCAATATTGTGATTACCCTGTACGTACACTAACATTTCACTCTTTCTGTCAGGACCTGCTAAGCCGGTTTCCAATAGAAGCCAATGTCCCTCCAAACTTTGATTTACTGGAAAGTGCCGACTTATTAATTCAACAGGCTAGAGACGCTTTGTTTAACGAAGCTACATTAGATATGCAAGGCGAGTTATCTAGCCATTTACAACATCTAATGAAGCATTGTGGCGGCCTGTTTAATCTGGATAAAGTATTAAACAGTTTTTTACAACACAGAAGTGACTGGTGGGCATACACCGATAATGAAACCGGTAATAAAGCTGCTTTTGCTAGTCAGAAACTCGCCTCTTCACTAAAATATGATTCCACAAAAGAGCCGCTCACAGAGTTTTTTAATGACCTGCTTATTCAACGAGTTTTAGAATTTTCAAAATTGCTTGGTATGGCAGCGGGCAAAAAGAATCTGGAATTCGCCGCACGTCTGGCTGACTGGCTGGTTGAAACACCAAAAGATAAAAATGCCTTTAAACTTGTTCGCGGGTGTTTTCTTACACAAAAAGATACGCCTCTGGCTCGAAAAGATAGCGCTGCACTGCGTAAAAAATTAGGCGATGATGACGCTGATCGTTTCCTGGAATCTCATGAAATTATTAGTAATAAAATTTTAGAAACGCTTGAAGAGCTTAATAAACAGCATTGCTGGCAACTCAACCACCACTGGTTTTATTGCGGTGAAAGATTTATTGATCACTATCAAACATTAAAAAACCAACAACGATTACTTGATTTCACCGATCTGGAATGGCGTAGCTACAAGCTTTTGCAGGATTCTGAAAATGCCCTCTGGATACAATACAAACTTGATCAACAAATACAGCACCTGTTAATTGATGAGTTCCAGGATACTAACCCGACTCAGTGGCAATTAATATTACCCCTGCTGGAAGAAATGGCATCAACTGAGTCAGAAAAACATCGTAGTGTATTTTTAGTCGGTGATGAAAAACAGTCTATTTATAGTTTTAGACGTGCAAAACCCGAATTACAGCAACAGGCTTCAAACTGGTTAAATCAGAACCTTGATGCCCAGTCTTTTCCCCTGAATAAATCATGGCGCTCATCACCTGCAATTATTAATACGGTTAATGCTGTTTTTGAGCAGGAAGAATTTCAAAATAATTTACCCGGATTTATTAAACACCAGACTAACCTTGAAAAGCTGGCGGGGACAGTTGAAGTTTTACCACTCTGGCGTATGAGTGATCTGGACGATAATATTGAACCTGTTTATTGTCGTAATCCTTTAAATGAAGCTCGTGCAGAATCTAACGGTATTCATCAGAAAGAAGCTAGCCAGATTGCTGATCATATAAAGCAGCTTATTAAAAATAAAACCTCTGTAACAGATGGAGATTCACATAGGGCATTAACTTATAACGATATTTTTATTCTGGTTCGTAAACGTGCACATGTTGAAGACTATGAACGGGCTCTACGTGATGCGGGCATTGCTTATTTAGGTACAAATAGAGGTACTTTCTTATCCTGCTTAGAAATTCAGGATATGGAAGCTTTACTTGATACTTTATTAACCCCTTTTAATAATTTATCACTGGCACAGGTTTTAAAATCACCTTTATTCAGCGCTTCTGATGATGATTTACAAACGCTCGCCACACATCATCAGGGACACTGGTTTAGTCGACTGGAAGCATTATCAGAAGAGCTTGATGATAATCACCCACTTAAACGCGCCTGGATACATTTAAATAACTGGCGAGCACTGACAGATAAAATTCCTGTGCATGATTTACTTGATAAGGTATTTGCACAGGCAGATGTGCTGGAGCGATATAAACGTTCAACACCACCCGCTTTACAGGCACGGGTACAAGCTAACTTAACTCTATTTCTGGAAATGGCGCTGGATCTTGATAGCGGCCGTTATCCGAGTTTAATGCATTTCTTATTCCATTTGCGCAGTTTAAAAAACACCCAGAGTGATGCCCCTGACGAAGCACCTATGGAAACAAGAGAAGCACGTGTACGCATAATGACTATACATGCCAGTAAAGGACTTGAAGCACCCGTAGTATATTTAGCTGATACCATCACCGCTTCAAAAGACAGGTCTTCATTAAGCACCTTAATTGACTGGCCTGTGGAAAATAAGAAACCCACACATTTTCAACTGGTCCCGGCGAGCAAACTTCAGGACAGGCAGACAAAATCACTAACAAAACAAATAAAAGACGCACAACAAAAAGAAGATGCAAATCTATTGTATGTAGCTATAACCCGAGCAAGACAGTATCTATTTATAAGCGGTTGCCAACCCGACAGAGGCCCCTTTGCTAACTGGTACCAGCCCTTATTCACAGCTTTACAGTCATTATCTAATAACACTGATGAGCAGGCAGATAAGCATTTGAGTTATAGCTTTGGTGAGCATGCATTATGTGATGATACAATTTCAACACGAGCGGATAATACTAAACGCGAACTGATTATAGATGATGCTTTAACCCAGAAAATTCACACTCTTGAAAAACCACAAGTTATGCTGGCACCTAGCCGAGCTGACATTCATACTAATTCATCAAATACTGAAAAGAATGACAGAAACACTGATAATCAATTAGCCAAACAGCGCGGTATAGTCATACACCGTATGTTAGAGCTGCTTACGCTAGACGATAAACAGAGCGCAGATACTATAATAAAAAGAGTTTCTTATGAAATGCAAATTCAGCAGAACAAGCAACTAGAAAGCTGGTTTGCAATTGCTCTTTCTAATTATTCTCATCCTGATTTGCAGAAAATTTTCAAACCTGATGACATTATTAAAATATATAATGAATGTCCTATACAGTATATTAATGATAACCGCCTGGTTTATGGCATTATTGACAGATTAATAGTTAAACCCAATCAGGTAATTATTATCGACTACAAAACCCACCAACACGCAGTTAATAATAATCTTGAAGAGATATCACAGGAATACCAACAACAAATGCGCTATTACGCGAATGGCTTAAAACCATTATGGCCAGATAAAGAAATTATTTCTTATCTACTATTTACTGAATGTTGCGAATTGTTTGTGGTCAGTGAATAAGACACATTATCTTATTTCAGGGCTAATAGATAAACCACCCACAACCCAGTAATATACTTTGCATGACAGAATTTAAATTTGAGTAAAAAAATGAGTTCATCCGGTTTTATTTTTGATGCTACAGAACAGAACTTTCAACAAGGTGTTATTGAGAACTCTTATAAAGCACCTGTACTGGTCGATTTTTGGGCCGAATGGTGTGAACCCTGTAAACAACTGACTCCTGTATTGGAAAGTCTGGCTAACAATCTGAATGGTCAATTCGTATTAGCTAAAGTAAATAGCGAAAGCGAACAGTCATTAAGTCAGCAATTTCAAATACGCTCAATTCCTACCATACTTGTATTTAAAAATGGAGATATGGTTGATCAGTTCAATGGAATACAAACAGAAGAGTTTATTCGAGAGTTAATTGACAAACACTCAACAACTGAGGCTGATAATATACGTAATCAAGCATTTGAAATTATCCAGTCAGGAGACTTTGATGGTGGTAAAGCGTTATTGCTTAAAGCTGAGTTTTTAGCACCTGATAATATGACTATTCAACTAGATCTTGCTCACCTTGAAGCTCGTGAAAAAGAATATGATGCTGCAAAAAAACGACTTAACAAGTTTAGTCTGGCAGATCGTGAAAATGATCAGGTAGTTAGTTTATTAAATAAAATCGAACTGGCTCTAGCGTCTGAAAATGCACCTGACATTAGCGCACTTGAAAAAATTCTCAACGAATCACCAAATGATCATTTATCACGCTATCAACTCGCAATCCAACTGATTAATCAGGACAACTATGAAGCAGGGCTTGAACACCTTATTTATATTTTAATCAGGGATAACCAGTTTCAGGGTGGCGATGTTAAAAAGGCACTACTTGCTACGTTTAGTCTATTGGGAGATGAGCACCCACTAGTAGGCCAATTCCGGCGAAAGATGTTTAATGCGATGCATTAATAAGAAAAGGTGTCAGCATGCGTTCCCACGCAGAACCGTGGGAACGCATTATTATCCATCCCCGATGGAGATGTTACATTAAAGAATGTTATTTTAAAGCTGAGTGTTTAACTGTTGCAATAATTTAGCTGAAGGAACGTACCCCGGTAATATTGTTCCAGACTCAAGCATAATTGCAGGCGTACCTCTTATACCAATTTCAGTAGCAAGCGCCTGATGTTGGCTAATCGGGTTATTACAGGTCTTCTTTTCAACCTCTTTTCCGCCTTTAGCCAGATCCATAGCTTTGTTTTTATCATCTGCACACCATACAGAAACTGATGTTTGCACACTCTTAGGGCCTTTAAATGGCACAAAGATATAACGCACTTTTACACCATTATTCATGTAATCAGGCATTTCATCATGCAGTTTCCTACAGTATGGGCAATATATATCAGTAAATATGGTAATCGTATGTTCAATCTTGCCCTTAGGTGTATACACTAACATGTTGCTCTCACCCAGTTTGTCTAAGGCACTTAAGCGCACAATACCACGAGTGTCTTCAGTGATATTCTTCTTTGTTTTCAGATCAATTAAGTCACCATCAAATATATAACGGGCATCTTTATCTGCATACATAATCTGGCCACCCGCCATGATCTCATATACACCTTTAATAGGCGTCGCTTTCACAGATAAAGCGGTATTTGGTGGTAAACGTTTACTTATATTTTCTTTTAATTCTTTTATTTCAGCTTCACTTGCGTGAACCGCTGACACAGCCCCTAGTACCATTGTTATTATTAGCAGGCCTGATTTTAGTAGTAATTTCATAGATTAATTCTCAATATTAATGTGATCTGTATACATAGACAGGGACAAGTATAATTAATTCCGAGCATAAAAGGCTCATTTTAAATAAATTTAATATTAAATTTTAACTAATTTTGTAAAAATTCATCTGTCAGGCACGAGGATGGTGCTGCTGATAAAGCACCTGTAAGCGCTGATTCGCCACGTGAGTATATATTTGTGTAGTTGATATATCGCTATGACCCAGCAACATTTGCACCACTCTTAAATCAGCACCATGATTTAACAGATGAGTTGCAAAAGCATGCCGTAATGTATGTGGTGACAGAATTTCAGCATCAATATTTGCTAAAGTGGCATAACGCTTAATTAAATACCAAAAAGCCTGTCGACTCATACTTTTACCTCTTCGGGTTACAAATAAAGCGTTACATGGGGGATGCTGGGCCATTAATGCAGCCCTTGCCTGATTAATATAGACCTGCAAACACGCTATCGCTTCTTCCCCTAGCGGTACCAGACGCTCCTTTCCACCCTTGCCCATTACACGTATAACACCAGGATCTAATGAAACCTGAGAAAATTCCAGACTAATCAACTCACTTACCCTCAAACCCGTGGCATAAATTGTTTCCAACATGGCTTTATCCCTCAAACCTAAGTCCGAATTTAAATCTGTAGCATTTAACAAATCTTCAATTTGAACTTCGGTCAGGGTTTTGGGTAATGGTTGTTCCGGTTTCGGAGCTTCAATTAAAGCGACAGGATCAATTTGTATTTTTTTCTCGCGCAACAACCAGCCATAAAAACGCCGCATAGATGATAACAAACGTGCTGCACTTCGATTTTTGCTGCCTTGCTCATACCTGAAAGCAAGAAAAGACTGGCAGCTAACCTGTGATGCCCCTAATAAATTACTGTTATTTTGATATAGCCATAACGCCAGATTCGACAGATCATTTCTATATGCAGATAGCGTGTTCTGACTGAGACCTCTTTCCATCCATAACACATCAAGAAAGCGTTCGATAACAGACTGTTCAGCAGCGGGTAATTGATCAACTATAGCCATTTTAAATATTATGAAGTAAAAATTTCAGGATGCATATTGATATATAATAAAGCTTACATCTACTGACAGATTACACTGAAAGTGTTTTATTTTCAGCCTAGAACTAATATGCAGGCAAGATAGATCTATGTACAACACAAACTCACTCCATCAGGTCACTTATTTAATTCTTGCCGGTGGGCAGGGACAAAGAATGAACGGCACCGATAAAGGTTTAATGTTGTGGCAAGATAAACCTATGATAGAGCATATTATTAACACAATAGATGCACCAGCAGATCAAATTATTATAAGTGCAAATAGAAACCTGGATACATATAAAAAATATACGACAAATGTAGTAAATGATTCAGTTAACAACTTTCAAGACGACTATCAAGGGCCGTTAGCGGGTATTTCCAGCGCAATGCACATATGCACTACCCCGTATATACTTTGTCTACCCTGTGACACGCCTAGCCCTCCTGTGAACCTTTTTGATCATCTTTGGCAATGTTTACAAACACAAAAAAAAGAATCTGCAATATGCCATGATGGAGACAGACTACAGCCTCTTTTTTCATTAATATCATGTAAACATAAACCTTTGTTAAATACATTTTTACAACAGGGGCGACGTAAAGTTCATGATTTTATCTCTATGATAGACCCTGCAATCTGTGATCTTTCATCACAACATAATCGCTTTAACAATTTTAATCGCCCGGAAGATATGAACTAATGTCTACGCAAACTACCTCTAATAGTCAAATTACTTATGACAAACCTCTTTTAGGGTTCGCTGCTTACAGTGGAACTGGAAAAACAACCTTACTGCTTAAACTGATTCCTGAATTAAAAAAACGCGGTATGCGCATTGCAGTTATTAAACATGCACATCATAATTTTGAGATGGATACGCCAGGCAAGGATAGTTATGAATTACGCAAAGCTGGAGCCGTTCCCATGTTAATCTGCTCCAGTATGAGGACAGTTATAACTATTGAAAATGAAATTGAAACAGATCCTACGTTAGGGGAAATTTTAATGCACATTCCTGCAAACACTGTTGATATGGTTCTGGTAGAAGGTTTTAAAAAATGGCCATTCAATAAAATTGAATTACACAGAGAAACTACCGGAAAACCATTAATGTACCCTGATGATAACAATATTATTGCCATTGCCCACGATAATCAGCAACCATTACAACAAACTGACTTAACACAGCTAAATATAAATGATATCGGCTCCATAACTGACTTTGTTGTTCAATATAGCCAGCAAAAAAAAGCAATATAACTTTATAAAATCAATTTCTACAAAGAAGACCTTACTATGATAAAAAAACAGAGCTCGTGTAACGATGAATTCGATCCTAATTCACTTAGTTTCGAGCAAGCACTTGAACGAATTCAACAAAGCATCAGACCCATTAAAGGCAAAAAAAACGTCACTATTCGCGAAGCTGCGGGCCATATTCTGGCAGAGGATGTCACTTCGCCTCTTGATGTTCCCCCATTCATTAATTCAGCCATGGATGGTTATGCAATTAACGCATCAGACATCCCTCAAACGAATGATAAAAAATTAAAAGTAATTGGCAAATCTTTTGCTGGCACACCTTTTGAGGGATCGCTCAAACCAGGCGAAGCTGTCCGTATTATGACGGGTGCAGTTGTACCAGAAGGTGCTGACACCGTTATTATGCAAGAGCATGCTGAAGTAGACGGCAGTAATATAAAAATTGGGAATGAGCACAAAGCCAAACAGAATGTACGTAACCCGGGTGACGACTTTTTTACCGGTGATACCATTATTAAAGCAGGTGAACGTTTATCACCAGCAAAACTTGGATTGCTGGCTTCCGTTGGCGTGACAGAATTTAAAGTTGTCAGAAAACCTGTAGTTGCCTTCTTTTCTACGGGTGATGAATTAAAAGGCGTTGGCCAACACCTTGAACCAGGTGATATTTATGACAGTAACCGTTATATATTGTTTGGAATGCTACATAAAATGGATGTTGAATGCATTGACATGGGTGTAGTCCCCGACATAAAAGAAGAAATTGAACTGACACTAAAAGAAGCATCAAGTATTGCTGATTTAGTTATTACTTCTGGTGGCGCCTCTGTTGGAGAAGCTGACTTTATTAAAATAATATTAGATGAAATTGGAAAAGTCGGTTTCTGGAAAATAGCCATGAAACCAGGTAAACCTTTAGCTTTTGGTCATATTAATGACACTATTTTCTTTGGACTACCTGGTAACCCTGTTTCTGCCATGGCTACATTTTATCAATTCGTACAACCCTGTTTACGTTTATTAGAGGGTGAAACGATAAGTGCTCCTCTTAAATTACAGGCTAAATGCATTTCTAAACTCAAAAAACGCCCTGGCCGTAAAGATTTTCAACGAGGAATTATGTCAAACGACGAAAATGGACAGTTGATTGTTGATACCACAGGTGTTCAGGGCTCCCATATGTTGAGTTCTATGGCAAAAGCAAACTGTTTTATCGTTTTAGAACGCGATTCAGGTGATATTAATGCCGGTGAAACCGTTGAAGTTCAGCCATTTAATGAATTGATTTAATATTTAAAATTCACACTTATACCCTGATACAGCTATTTATAAACGAAAACATGTTGTTTATGAATGAATGCATAAAATTAAAATAATTTAATGAGCTGTAATGTGTCGTAGACACATAAAGCGATAAGTTTTGCGATTAAGAGCGTTCATTTGCGAACAAACTCTCTTTTTATTTAATAATTAACTCATAAAAAAGGCCACACCCTTTCGGGTGTGGCCTTTTTTTATAGATTATTGCTAATCTATTAGCTCAAATAGCTTATTTACGCTTTTTTGCTTTGCGTTTTTTAGGCTTTAGAGATTTTTCCATCTTAGAAAGCTGCTGCTTAGTCCACTTTTCAACAAACTTAGCAATTGCAGATTCTTTATTACCAGCCATCTTAATTAATGCCGCTTCACGTTTTGCAGCTGTCTTTAGCTCTTCACGTGCTGCTGACAACTCGGCTTTAACCGATGTAATCTGGTCTTTAATTGCTTTTTTAGCTGCTGCTGCTTTTACTGCTGCTGCTTTTTTCTTTGCTGCCGCTTCTTTTTTCTTTGCTGCTGCTATTTTACGCTTAGCTGCTGCTGCTTTCTTTTTAGCTACTGCTGCTTTCTTTTTAGCTGCTGCTGCTTTCTTTTTAGCTGCTGCTGCTGCTTTCTTCTTTGCTGCTGATTTATTTGCTGCAGGTTTTTTCTTAGCTACTGCTTTCTTAACTACGCGTTTTTTAGAAGCTACTGCTTTCTTTACTGCTTTTTTCTTTTTACGGGCCATTTTATTATTCCTATTCATCGGGTTGATGCACAGATTATAATTCGTATTTTCTATTTTACAAATAAATCAAGGCGTTATTATGTGTT
>Ga0316205_10002211_pt1 | contig 20944 bp, 17 predicted proteins | sample 3monthpyrite_MG_FD_204941 | JGI IMG/M metagenome (GOLD analysis project Ga0316205, IMG submission 204941) | Microbial mat bacterial communities from mineral coupon in-situ incubated in ocean water Damariscotta River, Maine, United States -... | ecosystem: Environmental > Aquatic > Marine >... | reverse complement strand
TAAAAGAGTTAGATTTTAATTCTGCTTATAAAGGAATAATGAAAGCAATAACAGTTGAAACTTCTGTAGCAACAGATAATGTTGCTTTAGCTGATTTATTTACTGCTGGTGGAATGGCAAAAATGATGGGAACTATTTGGTTGATTTTATGTGCCATGGTTTTTGGTGGAATTATGGATGCAATTGGAGCTTTGGCTAGAATTAGTCGTTTTATGTTACATCTTTTCGATTCAGTATTTGGGTTATTTGCAAGTACAGTAGCTACTTGTATTGGATTAAATATTACAGCTTCAGATCAATATTTAGCGATTGTTGTTCCTGGGAAAATGTACGCAAAAGCATATAAAGATAAAGGCTTAGCTCCAGAAAATTTAAGTAGAACATTAGAAGATTCTGGAACAGTAACTTCAGTATTAATACCTTGGAATACGTGTGGTGCATATCACTCTGGAGTATTAGGTGTTTCCGTTTTTGATTATGCACTATTTGCAATCTTTAACTGGCTAAGCCCATTTATGACGTTGTTTTTTGCTGCATTTAATATAAAAATAAAGCAGTTAGTTAAGAAATAATGATTGAAAGAGCCGTTCCTTCTAACGCGAACATACTTACCAATATAGCTTTAGAATCTAAAGCGCATTGGAATTATACTCAAGAACAATTAGATAGTTGGGTTGATGATTTAACCATTACACCTGAATACCTTTCAAAAACGAGTGCACTTGTTTATAAAATAGATGGAAAAATTGTAGGATTCTATATTCTTGAAATGTTGAATATGACTACAATTTCATTAGAATTTTTATTTGTGCATCCAGCATTCATTGGAAAAAGAATTGGACATGAATTAATAACTCACGCAATTGAAAATGCAAGGAACAAGAAAGGTTTTGTACTAAATACATTATCTGATCCTAATGCCGAATCTTTTTATGCTAAATATGGATTTAAAACAATCTTTCAACAAGAAAGTTCTATTCCTGGAAGATACTTGCCCGAAATGGAAATTGAATTCCCAGAGAATATGTAGTTAGTTTTTTTGACCTTCAACAGGGAAACGATATTTTTTTAAGAATGCGATATATCTTATGTCTTTACGATAAGTATCTATTTCTGGTCTACTATTTAAAAACCTTGCGGTAAAAGGTGTGATTTCCCCATCATTTAAATAATAAAAGAAAGAATCTTTCTTTTTTAAAATAGCATATACGATTGCTTTATTATGGTCAGAATTTAATTCCTTTAAAATGGGATTTAATTTTTTTCGATTTCCAAGTTGCGCATAAATATAAGCCAAATTTGATTTGTTTTTAAGTTGAAGGCTATCAACCAAAAGGTTGATAGATTTTTGATAATCGCCCTGTAGATAATACGCGTATTGTTGAATATTCCAGAAACTACGTTTATTTTTTTTAAGTTTATAAATTTTAGAAGATCTTAATTTTTTTGCTATATCAAATCCACCACTTTCAATTAAAGCTGTATGATACTCGTTAATTATTTCTATGTCTATAGAATCTAATTCGTACGCACGTTTTGCAAATTTTAAATAAGATTCTTGATCATTAAAAATTCCATCATAAGCGCCAGCAATTTTATGTGTAATATATGCAGCTGCAAAAGGGTATTTTATAAGTGCTTCTTCATAAATATTAAATTCATCAATTTGTGGACCTTTTTTACTAATATTACCTTTTAAATTTATTATCAATGAGATAAAATCTTTTTTCTCTTTATCACCAAATATCGATTGTTTTTCATCAAATAGCTTTACAGATTCCTCATGTTTTCCTAAATTAAATAAAATAATCATTTTTAAATAATAGGATTGATTTGAAAAAGGATTTAATGTAAGTGCCTCATTTACAAGAGAAAAACTTTTTCCTAAGTTTTTCTCTTTGTTTTCATTATTAAGACTTAACTGGAAGTAATAGTATGCTAATACTTTATGAACAACTTCATCATTAGGATTAAGTTCTAAGGCGTAATTTAAATATTTTAGTGCTTCTGTTTGCTTTTTTTTAACCGAGTTAAGAAAAATGCCATTATATACATATGCTCTATGAGATTTTGGATTCAGTTTTAAAGCTTTAGCTAAGTTCTTTTCTGTTTTTTTATTGTCTTCTGGCTCAGCAATTAGAAAGAGAGTATATGCTAATTATTCATGCTTTGTTGTTGATTATCACAAATATATACTAAAAATATTAGATTTTTTGAACAGTAGAAAAGCTGTATAAGAACCCTTAATTATGATTGAAATAATTGTTAATGGAGAAAAAAGTTAATTTATTTTTTCTTGATAAGATGTAGAACTCCAGAAATAAGAAAAGAATCCATGGTGATCCATGTATTACTACATCAAAATAATCTTGAAACTGCATTGCGTTTTCTCCTGAAAAAGCATTTCCTCCAGCAATCCATTGAATTTTACTCCAAATATGTGGAGGATTAAAAGGTGCTAAACCCAAAGTTATACTAGCGATTAAAAAAAGCTTCCAGTTATCAAGTAATTTTTGTTTCATAGTTGCGTAGCTATATAAACCAGTTCCAAACCAAACCAAATCGGATTACAAAATCTCTGTAAGGATAGTTTGGAGCAGAAAAATAGTTCTTATTTGTAAAATCAGAAGTTACATTATCAATCTTAAAATAAATACGAGTTCTTCTTATTTGTGCATTGATAAATACATCAAAAGTTGGATAGCCAATGTCTGTTGCATCTTGCAATGTAAATTCATTTAACAATGGATTAAAGGCGTTTGCTTTGTAGGATGAAAAGTATTTAAAGGTAATTCCGGTTTGTAAAAACAACGGTTTTCCTTTAAATAAAAAATCAGAATAGTAAAATGTATTTCTTGTGATAACATCAGGAACTCTAAAAACAGCACTTCCTTTGTTTACCTTTTGGTATAAAATAGTATTGTTTAATGCAAACTTTCCAAATTTATACTCATTACTTACTTTAACTTTCAGATAACTAATGTTTTCTGCAGATTGTTGTGGCTTGGAATTTATATCAAAATAGGTGTAGTTTTCAATATTGTTAATATCTGCAGTTGCTTTTATCCATTTAGTGTCAATTCCAAAACGAATATTTCGGGTGTTTATATTTTTAAAATTGCTGTTTTGCCAATTGTAATTGTCATAAGTACTTTGAAATAAGAGTGTGTTAAAGTTTGGAGATTTTGAGTTGATAGAAATACTTCCTGTAATGGTAAATAAACTATCTTTTTTATACACAGCTTTACTGTACAAATTACTTCCAGACAATCTGCCAGATCCTGGTGTGATAGAAGTTTCTGTATTCAATTCAAAGTTTTTGATAGAAGCTTTCCAATCTGCTCCAAGTGAGAGAGCTGAGCCTTTTATTTTAGGATCTGTTATGGTAGTTGTATTGTTATTTATTATTGAATCATATCCGTAACTATAGTTGATAAAATCTGATTTTACTCTAAAAGTTCCAAGGATATATTTTGAGTTAAATTCTAAAAAAATCTGATTGATGATGAATTTGTTTTCCACCACATCTTTAATTGCTGAAGTACTTGCAGCATTTCCAAAAAAAGTAATATTTGGGCTAGTTTGATTAAATTCATAAAACTTAGATTCATTCGTAAATGAATGTCCTATTTTTAAATTAGTAAATTGCTTTTGAATACTATCTTTTGAAGAAAAAAGTTTATAATCATGCTCAACATAAAATCGATTTCCTTCTAAAGTTGTTTCAGTTCCTTCTAAATTCACATCCAATCTTCCTCTTTCTTTGAAATTTGGGTCATCAGAAATAAAAGAAGCTAAAGAGACACTAGTTAAACCGCCATTTTCTTGATTCATCAAATCTTGTGTTGCAATATGTCCTCTAATTGCGTATCGATTATTTTTAGTTTGATAGCTAAATACGGTTCTAAAATTTCCTTGAGAAGACAATGAATTTCTGTAATTTCCTAAAGAGCGTAACCCTTTATAAACAAGCGCAACATTAAGTCTTCTTGAAAAATTTAATGTAAATAAAGTTTCTAAAACTTGCCCTTGTTGCAAGCCTGTTCTGTATAAAATTTCTGAAGTTGGTGTAGGTACTTCGTAATAGCTAATTGCTTCTGTATCTAAATAGTTAAAATGTTTTGCCTGAGCGCCAATGCTTGGCAGTAACGTTGATTTGTTAAAATTATAACTAAGTCGATTAAATGTTTGTCCTTGATTTTGAAAAGCTAATAATTCGAAATTGTCCTTTCTTAAAAAATTATTGGAGTATTCTTTTAAAATTGTTAAAGTTGTATCGATATAGGTTGTATCTTTTTTAAAAGAAATGATCTTATAATCTGAGTATTTAGTTTTTCCACTAAGTTTGATGATCAGCTGTCTGTCAGAAAGAGAATCACCAGATTTAAGTAGAAATTGTTCTTTGTTTTTTAAAGATTTTTTTTTGAGATCCTCTCTACTTTGAGCGTATAAAAAAGAATTTCCAACAACAGAAAAACAAAGAATAAAAAATAAAAGTTTTTTCATGTAAATAGTATTACCACAAATGTAAAATATTTAAACGAAAATTGGGATGAATAATTCTATTGAAAAATGTTACTTTGTAATGATGTTAAAATTAAATTATAGTGGTTGTGTTTTAGAAGCAGGTACAGACGAAGCAGGGCGAGGTTGTTTGTCTGGGCCAGTAGTAGCTGCAGCTGTTATCTTACCTGAAAACTTTCAACATCCTTTTTTAAATGATTCGAAGCAGTTAACAGAAAAACAACGAAATCTATTAAAGCCTTTTATAGAAAAACATGCTCTTGTATTTGGAGTTTCTTTTGTAGATCAAACAGAAGTAGATGAAATAAACGTATTACAAGCTTCAATTATAGGTATGCATCGATCAATAAAACAGCTAAAACCTACTCCAGAATTTATTATTGTTGACGGAAATAAATTTAGAACGTATAAAAAGATTCCGCATCAAACAATTGTAAAAGGAGATGCTAAATATCTAAGTATTGCAGCAGCTTCTGTGCTTGCAAAAACGTATCGTGATGCGTATATGGAAAAAATTCATCAAGAATATCCGATGTACAATTGGAAACAGAATAAAGGCTATCCAACAAAACAACACCGAGATGCAATTAGAGAATTTGGCATTACTAAATACCATAGAAAAACATTTAAATTACTTCCAGAGCAATTAAAATTAAAGTTGTAATATTTCTCTAAAATCAATAAAACTTCGTTTATTTTAGCAAGCTTAATTTTATATGATGATTAAAAGAACTCGAGCAGAAATTACCAAATGTATTATTCATAAAGTTGCTAATAAATACAATAGCGGAAGTAATTTATTTTCAGAAAATTTAATTCATTTTGATGAGGAAAGTTATCAATTAATGGTACCTTTTTTATTAAAGCCTTTTGCCAATATTACCCAGAGTTTTCGATTTAGTCACCATGCAGATGTTCGTTTAAATGAAATGAATAGTTATGCAACTTCTGTTTTTGAAGATGAAAAAAGTTTTATAGAACATTCAAAAAATATTGTAAATCACTTATATGAGCAATCTAATTCTGCACAAATAAAAAGAGGAGATGTTATTGTTGTACTTATTGAAGGGATAGAATATAAAGATGTTTTAACAGAAGCAATAGGTGTTTTTAAGATAGAAAATAAAATAAATTTTTTTCAAACATATTTAGAAGACGGTAGTTTTGATGTTGCTGTTCAACAAGGTATTAGTACTAAAAAAATAGACAAAGCTTGTCTGATTTTAAATACTACAGATACAGAAGGAACGGTGGTTTTAAGTGTTGATAATAATAATTATGATGCTCAATATTGGATTAAAAATTTTTTAAGCGTAAAATTTGCTGATGATAAAAATCATCACACACAAAGCTATTTAGAGCTTTGTAAAGAGTTTTCTGAAGAAATAATTAAACCTGAATTAGGAAAGCAAGAACAAAGTCAGTTTTTAGCAAATACGGTAGATTATTTTAAAGAAAATGACATGCTAAGTGTAGAAACATTTAAAAATGAAGTTTTTGAAGAAGACAAACATAAAAATATGTTTGATGACTACAAAAAACATTTTGAAACGTTAAATGATGTGCTCATCCGAAATAATTTTGAAGTGTCTGATGTCGTTTTAAAAAAAGAAAAAAAGAAAATTCAAACGATTATAAAACTAGATACAAATATCGAGATAAAACTAGATATTGATGCTCCAGATGCAGCTTCAGAATATCTAGAACGAGGATTTGATGAAGATAAAAAAATGAAATATTATAAAGTGTATTTTAATGATGAGAAATAAGAAGTTATATAAACTTTTCTACCTCAAATAGCACTTCGAAATGTTTTAAGATTTTTTCTTTCACTTCTTTTATTGAAATTTTTCCGCTCAATTCAGCTTCCATAGAAGTAACAGATTTTCCATGGATTCCACAAGGAATAATATTGTCGAAATAACCCAAATCTGGAGATACATTTAAAGCAAAACCATGCATGGTTACCCAACGACTTGTGCGAATTCCCATAGCACAAATTTTACGCGCAAATGGGGTTCCAACTCCTAGCCAAACACCGGTTTCTCCTTCGCTTCTTTCACCTTTTAATCCATATTCAGCAATGGTAAGAATTATTACTTCTTCTAAAAGACGTAAATATTTGTGAATATCTGTAAAGAAATTTTCTAAATCTAAAATAGGGTATCCAACCAGTTGACCTGGACCATGATACGTAATATCTCCGCCTCTGTTTATGGTATAAAAGCTAGCTTTTTTTTCTTTTAATTGCGTTTCATTTAAAAGTAAATTGCTCGCATCACCACTTTTTCCGAGCGTATATACATGCGGGTGTTCAACAAATAAAAAATGATTTGGAGTCTTTGTGTTTTTCTCATTTCTTCGATTGTCAATTTTGATTGCTACAATTTCTTGTAGTTTTTCCGTTTGATAATCCCAAGTTTCTTTATAGTCTTTAACTCCTAAGTCTTTTAGCTGGATTGTTTTATTCATAATTGTATAAGAACAAAGATAAATATTTAATTATATTTGTCTGCGAATAGATTGCTCTAAATCAGATAAATTGACAAAAATGAATAGATATATATCCTTACTAACAATTGCTTGTTTTTTTATTATTTCTTCTTCTGTTGGACAAAATGTTTGGAAAAAGGTAGAAAGAACTCAATCTTTTAAACCTTCTGAATTGGCATTTATTGATAAAAAGCCATCTAATTTTGAGTTATATGCAGTTAATTTAACAGAGATTGATGCAACATTGGTTAATGCAGTTTCTAGAAAAATAAGAAGCACCAAAAACGTTATTATTAAATTACCAACTCCAAATGGAATCCAACGATTTTTAGTAAAAGAAGCTTCAGTTTTTTCTGCCGATCTTGCTGCCAAATATCCAACCATTAAGTCTTATGTAGGTACAGGATTAGATGATCCATCCGCAAGGGTTAGATTTAGTAAATCAATAGCTGGTTTTCATGCCATGATATCATCAGGAAATTATCCAATGTATTTAATTTCTCCTTACACAAAAGACAAAAAGACAGGAATTGCCTATCTTAAAAAAGATGTAGAAAAAAGTGATTTTGATTGTTTGGTCATCGAAAATAAAAAGAAGCTACAAGGAAAATCGACAAATCTGACAAATGCAAACGATGGAAAATTAAGAACATATAGATTGGCATTAATTGCCACAGGAGAATATTCTCAATTTCATTTAACAGGAAGTAGTGCAACAACTGATGCTGAAAAAAAGGCAGTAGTGTTGGCCGCAATGAATACAACAATGACTCGTGTAAACGGTATTTTTGAAAGAGATTTAGGAGTTACGATGGAAATAGTGACAAATAATGAAGACTTAATTTTTTTAAATGCTGCAACAGATAACCTTACCAATAATGATGGAGAAGCTTTAATTGATGAATCTCAAATGGTTTGTGATACTAATATTGGAAATGGATTTTATGATATTGGACATGCTTTTAGTACCGGCGGTGGAGGCTTGGCTGGTTTAGGAGTGGTATGTCTTAACGGACAAAAAGGAAAGGGAATTACTGGTAGAGCGGCTCCAGTTGGTGATACTTTTGATATTGATTATGTAGCACATGAATTGGGGCATCAATTTGGTGGTAATCACACACAAAATACTGATTGCCAAAGAAATGATGCTACTGCAGTAGAACCAGGAAGTGCATCTACCATTATGGGCTATGCGGGAATTTGTGACCCTAATGTACAAAGTAATAGTGATGCTTATTTTCATGCCGTTAGTATTGCAGAGATTTGGTCAGTAGTATCTGCAACTACGTGTGCTGTAGAATCTGAAACAAATAATAACGCACCGGTGGTGAATGCAGGTAATGATTTTGTAATTCCTAAATCAACAGCATTTGTCTTAAAAGGAAGCGCTACCGATGTAGATACAGGAAATAGTTTGACGTATAATTGGGAACAAATTGATGCAGAGATTACTACAATGCCACCTTCATTAAATAGCACAAATGGACCTTCATTTAGATCGTTACCATCATCAACATCTCCAAATAGATTTATGCCAGCGTTGGCGACTGTATTATCTGGTTTTACTTCTTCTACTTGGGAAGTTGTTTCCTCAAAGTCAAGAACGTATAATTTCTCATTAACAGTTAGAGATAATGTGGCAAATGGAGGCGCAACAGCAAGAGACGATGTTATTATTAGTGTAGATGGAAATTCAGGACCATTTAAAGTAACTTCTCAGTCATCTGCAAACACATTAAACGGAGACTCAACGCAAACAATTACTTGGAATGTGGCTAATACAAATGCTGGGTTTGTGAATTGTGATAATGTTAAAATTTCACTATCTACAGATGGCGGCTTAACTTATCCGAATGTGTTATCAGCTACCACACCAAATGATGGAATAGAAGATATAACGTTGACAAATATTACAACTACTAAAGCTAGAATTAAGGTTGAAGCAATTGATAATATTTTTTATGCAGTAAATACTAGAAATTTTTCTATTGATAAAATAGTCTCTGTAAATGATGTGTCTTTTGCTAATTTTGCAATGTATCCAAATCCATCAAAAGGGAAAGTGCAATTAAAATTTGATGTGCTATCTACCAATAAAGTTACAGTACAATTAATTGATTTAAGAGGGCGATTGATTGTTAAGAAAGTCTATGAAAACACGGCAAACATTTTTTCTGAAGAACTAGATTTTGAAAAAATAAGAAGTGGTTTGTATTTTTTACAAATAAGAAACGGTATTAAACAGATTACTAGAAAACTAATTCTTAATTAAGATTTTAAGTATTATTTTTTAAACTAAAACCATATTGGTTTCGTTATCTTATTAAAACAATTATTTTTGCCTTAATAATTTTCTCATATGTCTATAGAGGTTTCTGCTGTTTCAAAAAAATATGCTACTCAAAAAGCACTTAATTCGGTTTCTTTTACAATTGATAAAGGAACCGTTGTTGGGTTTTTAGGGCCAAATGGCGCAGGTAAATCTACACTAATGAAAATTTTAACAGGGTATATAAAACCCACAGAAGGATCAGTTTTTGTTAACGGAATTAATGTGTCAAAACAACCAATAGAAGCAAAAAAAAATATTGGATATTTACCAGAGCATAACCCTTTATATGCAGAAATGTATGTGAAAGAATATTTGCAATTTCAAGCAGTCATTTATAAAGTTTCAAAAGAATTAGTGGCTGAAGTTGTTGAAAAAGTAAAATTGACTTCAGAATCACACAAAAAAATCGGACAGCTTTCTAAAGGTTATCAGCAAAGAGTTGGGTTGGCAGCGGCTTTGATACACAATCCAGAAGTACTGATCTTAGATGAACCTACCACGGGTTTAGACCCAAATCAATTGGTAGAAATCAGAGCGCTAATTAAAGAAATTGGAAAAGAAAAAACAGTGCTGTTTTCTACACATATTATGCAAGAAGTTGAGGCGGTTTGTGACCGAGTGATTATTATAAAAAAAGGAGAAATTGTTGTTGATAAACCGTTGGATGAAATTAGACAAAACCAACGCCAAGTTCTAGAAGTAACTTTTGATTATAAAATAGAAGAACAGTTTGTGAAAAAGCTTCCCAATTTAGATTCATATAAAAATAATTATGATACAACGTGGGTTTTAACATTTACATCCAATGAAGATATGCGAGCAACAGTATTTGATTTTGCACAAGAAAAGGGGCTTAAAATTTTAGGACTAAATACTCAAAATAAAAATTTAGAAAGTCTTTTTAGAGAGAAAACCAACTAATCTACTTGCTGCTTTTTAATATCAAAAAATGCTTGTCCATTACATTACCCGTAAAGATATAGTCTCCAAATGGAGCAGCAACAGTTGCAGCAGACATTTCCGAACCATCTTCTAAATAGATGGGCTTTATCAGATAGTTTCCAGTTCCTTTGTAGGTGATTTTCACAATTTCAGAAGGCGAGGTTTTTTTCTTTCCTTTAGCATATGCGGCAAAACGCATTAAATTTGGATGTCCGCCAACCCATAAATCTCCTTGATGATCAATTTCAATATTATCAACACCAAATCCACAGGGAATATTTTCTATAAAGTGTAAAGTACCATTCTTATTTGTTGTATATACTTTAATCATAAAACCACGAGGAGAAGCTACAAAAAGTAAATTTCGTCGCGCGTCATAATTGATACCATTCGCATAAGCTATTCCATTTGCTACTTCAATGTATTTTTCTCCATCAAAATAGATGACGTTTGAAATTGCTCTCCCACCATAATCTTCTATAAAGCGACCTATACCTGTTGTGTATTTATGATCGTTGGTAAAATAAAATTGATTTTCATCAATTAATACGACATCATTTGGGCTAATTATAGAAGGGTCTGTAAATGTTTTTTGATGAATTAAGCGATCTCCGTTAAAAATAAACTTCTCTAATGAATGTCCAGATGGCATATGATTTACCACCATCACTTGATAGGCGCTATCTGTTTTTAACATAGAAATCCCATGTGGAGCAAATTCCTTGGTTATGTTAGTAGTAAGTAATTTTGTATTAAAATCAGTGTTTTTTAAATCTATGAAATGAATCCCTCCAAACTCTTCATCTAACGGAGGAAAATTTCTTCTATCAGTTGCTGAAACCAAAGCAAAGCTGTCAACGATACTCAAAGTAATATCTTCTGCGCCTTTAATTGGAATTTTTTTCCAAATTTCTCCTTTAAATTGATTTTCAACAGTTCTGAAATATCCCGTGCTTTGAAACGTATAACCAATAAAAAGAATAAGAACAATGAATACAAAGAGAGTAACCCGTTTAATGTTTTTCATTCGTTGTTTATTTCAACGTTTTATTAAAAAAATCAATGGTACGTTTCCAAGCTAAGTCAGCTGCAGATTTGTTATATCTGGGAGTAGTATTGTTGTGAAATCCGTGATTTACATTGGGATAAAAATGAGCTTTAAATTCAATATTATTATTGTTAAGCACTTTTTTATAAGCATCCCAGCCAGCGTTTACTCTTTTATCTAATCCTGCATATTGTAGCAGTAGAGGTGCTTTTACTTTACTTGCATCTTCATCTGAAGGTTGTCTTCCGTAGAATGGAACGGCTGCTTTAAGGTCAGTTACTTTTACAGCCATCATATTTGAAATCCATCCACCAAAACAAAACCCTACAACGCCAACTTTTCCATTACAATCATTGTGGTTTTTTAGATATTCATAGGCTGCAATAAAATCTTCGAGCATTTCATTGCGGTCACGTTTTCTTTGTAAAGTTCTTCCATCATCGTCATTTCCAGGATATCCGCCTAAAGGCGTTAAAGCATCTGGTGCTAAGGTGATGAATCCTTCAACAGCACCTCTTCTTCCTACATCTTCAATATAAGGATTTAAACCTCTATTTTCATGCACAACAATAATTCCAGGTAATTTCTTCTTTTCTTTTAATGATTTTGATAACAATCCGCGAATTTCTCCTCCACCTTTTGGAGAATTATACGTGATAAATTCTGAAGAAATTCGTTGGTCTGTTGGTTTTACTATAATTGTGTCTACATAATTTGGAGACATAAAACTTAATAAGGATGGAACTGTAATACCACCAATTGCATACAAAGATAATTTTTCGATAAATTGTCTTCTTTCAATTTTGTTATGAGCATAATCATCATATAAATCAAATGCTTCTTGGCTAATGTCTTCTTTGTTAATTTTTTTCATATTGTTGTTATTTATCAACATTCCAAAAAACATGATTAAGTAAAGATTTGTTTATCAGATGTTTTGATAAAGATAGATTTTTTCTGAGAAATAAAAAAACCTCACTAAGTTGGCAAGGTTTTTTGTGATGTTTATTCGTGTTCTATTTTTTAGGATTTAAAATAGTGTCAATTCTATCAACAGTATTTTGTAGATAATAGCATGTTGTGGTATTTCTAATATTGTGGTTAAATATTTAACCAATAAGATAGCTTTAAATTTATGGAGCGAAACTTTGGGGCAAATGGATCTCCTGAAAAATAGTTATCATTGTAAGCAATGAATAAATCTGAAAGCGGAGCAAAACGCCATTGTAATCTCGAATTGATACTCAAATTTTCTTGCACATTACTATATTGAACTAAGGTGTTCCAAAAGATACTTTTACTAAAAGTAACATCAAACCGAGGGCCAATTAACCAAATTGATTTTGTTGGATATGGTTTAGGAAGGCTAATGTAATTGTAATTTAATTGAACTCTAGTTTGAAAATATGGTTGTAATCTCCAAGTCAACTCTCCTTTTAACGTATATTTTTGCCCGTTAAAAAATTGTCCAAAAGACGGATTGATTTGATAAGACACTACTTTTCGCATGTCAGACCGGTATTGAAGATCAAGATTTGTATAACTGTAATTTTTATCTCCTGGTAAAGGAGTTGAACCTGTTCCTGTGGGATCAAATTCGCTGTATAAATGTGTAAATCTATTAAACATAGACACTACAAAATCAGAAGTATTTGTATAACTAAATCTCCATCTACTGATAATTGAATAGTCAGAATTTTCGTAACCTAATTCAGGTTTCCAAATAAAAATTGGAGTTAAAGAGATACTGTGTTTTTGTATTTTTCCTTTTTTTGGAAAAAACGTTCTTTCAATATTTGGATTTATTTTAAAAATATCTGTTCTCCTAACAAACCCTAAGTCAGATCTAAAGTTATCACCAACATAAACGCCACTTAATCTTACTTTAAGATTTAAAGTGTTGTATTCCGTCGAAATTCCCGCAGAGGCATCATTTGTGTTTTGTACTCCTGGAGAAAAAGATTTGTGAAAAAAGTACCTTCCATTCCAAGTGTTGTTTGCTGATGCCAAATTATAATCAATTCCAAGAACTCTATTATAAGTATCTTCATTTGCTAAAAAAGCATAATCTTTGGTTGCTTGTTTATTGATGAATAAAAAACTCAAATTAGACCTGCTAAATAGTTTTTGTTGGATGGCAACGACAGAATTGTTTGTTGCAGGAATTTCATTTGCAATATCTTCTTCGGTCTGAACACTTAAAATTCCTAACCGTAAATTGTTGCTAATTTTTCCACTTAAGCGAACACCTCCAACAATTCTATTTTCAATACTATTGCCATTGATATCTTTTCCAATTCCTATTCTTCTTGAAAAAAACGGGTTTTCATCTCTGCTATTCCCAAAATCTCCAAATAGATCACTGTTTTCTACGAAAAATTGTCTTTGTTCAGGCAATGAAATTTCAAATCGTGTAAGGTTTGTTATTAGTTGGTCAACTTCAATTTGAGAAAAATCAGGATTGTAAGTTAGATCTAAATTCATGCTATTTCCAATTGTAAATTTCGCATCACCACCAATCTTTAAATCGTTTGTACTTATATTGGTGTCAAAATCTTTTGCAGATAAAGCGTTTAAATAAGGAATGATTGAGATAGGTGCTTTTGATTTTCCTAGCGGTTTTTCAAAAATCATTTCTCCCATATATGCCAAGCTAAAAATAAATTGATTTTGAGGAATGTTTATCCAAGTGTTTCTTTCGTTTTCTTGAGTATCAAAATGATAACTGTTAAAACGCCATTTCGTTTCTCCTTCTCTAAACTTAAATGCAGATAACGGAATTGCTATTTCTACAATATAATATGTATCATGAATTTTTGTTTCACAGACCCATTTTGTATCCCAAGCCAAATTGAAACCTCGTAAATCTGTTCCACCTCCAGATAATAGAGCTTCTCTTTTTACACCTGCAGGATTTGTGCCAAAAAAATAAGCATTAGATCCGTCATTAAAAGTGTCAAATAGCATTGTGATATTGTCGTTTCCAGAAGCTCTAAAATCTCTTCGTAATGAAGGTATTATAAAATTGTTTGAAGGAGCGTTCACCTTCATGCCGATGTACAAGTTTTGTTCATCAAACATCATTTTAATTTCTGTTTGTTGCTTTGCTTGAAGGGTGTCAGTAGGAAAGTATTGCCAAAAGTTTGTTGCAGGAACACTATTTGACCAAGCGTCCTCACTTAATGTAGCGTCAATCAAAATGGGTTCTGTAATATATTTTACAAAAATTTTTTTTACTTCTTGAGAAGAAACAGTAGTGTAGCTAATGACAAGAATTAGTGAAATTATTTTTTTCAAAATACAAGCTAAGTTTGGTTTTTAAAGATACAGAAAATAGTGTGAAAGGTTTGTTAAAATTTTTAATGACAGGTTATAAGTTTCTGAAGAGAAAAGCTCTTGTTTCTGACATGCATTCTGCACAGCTAATAAAAGCACCGTGATTTCCGTTTTGGATTGTTTTTAACTTATTGACAATTCCAGAATTTGTAGCTTGAGGATGTATCAATCCTGAGCCTTCAACAAGTAAATTAGTACCGCCAATAACACCTTGGTTATAGGGAATAACATTATCATTTGTGCCATGAATACTATATAAAATAGGTTCTCCTACATTTACAAAATTAGCTTTAAAAAGTGCGCCAGAAATATTGATTACTCCTTTTATTGTTGATGAGTAATTGGGATTTCCACTAATCCCTTCAAGCCCTCCTTGATTATTTACATACTCTAAAAAGGTGTTTCCTCCAATAGAAATTAGCTCTTGTTCGTTGTTTAAATACGCATAATGCAAAGCGGTTATTGCTCCTGCAGAATAACCTCCAATAAAAATATTTGAAGCATTTATTTTATAAGTATTTATGGTCTCTTTGTCTTTGTTAAAAAACCGAACAGCAGCTTTCATGTCAGTTACGGCATTGATAACTACTTTTTTGAGATTTGTGTCTGTACTATTGCTATCCAATAACCGATAACTAATCGAAGCAACAACATATCCTGATTTTGCTAAGTAAGTTGCAAAAGAGCTTAAATCATTTTTGTTTCCACCAATAAAACTACCACCATGTGCTAAAACAAGTAACGGTCTATTGGTATGTGTATCCTCTTTGGGTTCATAAATATCTAACAACAAAGGAGTGGTAACACCACCCAATGTAATACTTGATCCGTAAACAACATTGTTTGTGATTGTTGTGTTTGAAAAAACTTCTTCATTGTATCGTAATGGGTTGTCACTTTCACTAGTAACAGAAATCTCGTTATTATTACAAGAAGTAATAGATAGAATAGTGGCAAATAAAAAATAGAATTTGTACTTCATGTTTTGAAATTAAGTCTTGTAAAAAAGCAAACCTTACATTTAGATATGATATAGAAAGATAAAAAAAAGGAATTACATTTCTGTAATTCCTTTTCTAATTCTTTGTGTCATTTCGAAATGAGCTTTTTTGGCGATTGAGAAATCTCATGAATTATATATAAAAAAGAGATTCCTCAATCATTCTTCTTTCGGAATGACAGGTATTATTTTTTACATAGTTTCTACAAATAAACCTTCGTCTGTTTTAGTAACTTTAGCTACCTCTTTTTTGGTTAAACCTTTAATGGTTTTGTCCCATTTTTTATTAGATAAGCCTGACTGTATTTTTAATTCGTTTAAATCTATTTTTTCAATTTTTTCTAAGATTGCTAAGACTGCTTTTTCTTCATCATTCAATTCTACAGCAACCGATTTTTTCTCTGGTCTCATTTGAGGAAAGAATAATACTTCTTGGATTGAGGCATTATTAGTTAAAAACATAATAAAACGATCCATGCCAATTCCCATTCCAGAGGTTGGAGGCATTCCGTATTCTAAAGCTCTTAAAAAATCTTGGTCTATAAACTCTGTAGCTTCATCATCACCACGCCCAGCTAATTTTACTTGATCTTCAAAACGCTCTCTTTGATCAATTGGGTCGTTTAACTCAGAATATGCATTGGCTAATTCTTTTCCGCAAATAATTAATTCAAATCGTTCAGTAAGGTCAGGATTTGAGCGATGCTCTTTAGTTAAAGGGCTCATCTCTTTTGGATAATCAGTAATAAAAGTAGGCTGGATATAATAGGCTTCACATTTTTCTCCAAAAATTTCATCGATGAGTTTTCCTTTCCCCATGGTTTTATCAACTTCAATGCCCATATTTTTTGCAGCGTCTCTAATTTCATTTTCTGATTTTCCTGAAATGTCAAATCCAGTAAAATGCTTGATAGAGTCTGTCATGGTTACTCTTGCATATGGAGCTTTAAAATTAATTTCGTGTTCTCCAAAAGTAGTTTTTGAGCTACCGTTTACTTCTGTAGCACAAAATTCTAGTAATCTTTCGGTGAAATCCATCATCCAGTTGTAATCTTTATAGGCTACATAAATTTCCATCATGGTAAACTCAGGATTATGAGTTCGATCCATGCCTTCATTTCTAAAGGTTTTTGCAAATTCATAAACGCCATCAAATCCTCCAACAATTAACTTTTTCAGATACAATTCACATGCAATTCGCATATACATTGGAATGTCTAAGGAATTGTGATGTGTTTGAAAAGGTCTTGCTGCTGCACCTCCTGGGATCGATTGTAGAATCGGAGTTTCTACTTCAAAATAACCACTATTGTTAAAAAAAGTACGCATTGCTGTAAAAAGCTTTGTGCGTTTAATAAACACTTCTTTAACTTTTGGATTTACCACCAAATCAGCATAACGCTGTCTGTATCTCAATTCAGGATCTGTAAAAGCATCGTGTACAACTCCGTCTGCATCTGTTCTAGGAAGTGGCAACGGTTTTAAGGATTTGCTAAGTAATACAAAATTCTGAACACGAACACTTTTTTCTCCTACTTGTGTTGTAAATAATTCTCCTTCAATTCCAATAAAATCTCCAATATCTAATAACTTTTTATAGACATCATTATACAATGTTTTATCCTCTCCAATACAAATTTCATCTCTATTAAAATAGACTTGAATTCTTCCTTCAGAATCTTGTAATTCTGCGAAAGAAGCTTTTCCTTGAATTCTTCGAGACATTAATCGACCAGCAATAATTACCTGTTTATGTTCAGTAAAATTTTCCTTTATTTTTTTTGAAGTATGATTTACAGGATATAAATTTGCAGGATAAGGATTGATCCCTAACTCACGTAATTTAGAAAGCTTTTCTCTACGTACAATTTCTTGTTCTGATAATTGCATAATGCCAATTTTGTTTATAGAATATGGATAAAGAAGCAAAGATACAATCAATTACAGAACTAAGCAATGTAGATTTGTGGAGTTTTCTAAAGCGTTTTAAAAAAACTTGCCTGTTTAAAAAAACCTTGTATATTTGCTCGCTGCTTTTTAATAAGTAGCATTTAGTTGTGTTGTTTTGGCACTTTCGTAAAAAGTGTCGTGGTTTTGTTAACCAATGGAAAGCTTCCCTTAGATGGGACGCTTTTTTTTTGCTTTTTTTGAAGCTACTTCCCGCTTTCTGTTCTATCTTTTTAATTTGTTCTCGATACAAATTTACTCATTCTTCGCAAATTCACTCGAACTGACAATTAAAAAGGATGTCACTTCAATCGGGGCTAAGCCAATCAATAAAGTTTTTGTTTTATAATAAATAATATTGTCTTTTTAAAAGCAAAACTAACTAAAGAAAGCCGATTTATATTCCCAAAATGTGCTGATAAAAAACCAAAAATAGACCAAACCAACGCCGAATTTTAAACTTGCTGATACAAAAAAACCTAATAAAGAACCAAAAGAAGCTTTTAATGCTCTGTCAGTATCTTTGCTATCGTGCATCATTTCACCAATATAAGCACCCACAAAAGCGCCAATTAAAATTCCGAACGGAATAGGAGAGAACAAACCAATTAACAAACCAATTGTGGTTCCGTAAACTCCATATTTACTTCCTCCAAAACGTTTTGTTCCCATGGCGGGAATAAAATAATCGAGTACCCAAACAAATACCGCAACAAAAAGTGTGATGCCTAAAAAAGTCCAATCTTTCGGAACCGCAGAAGTAAGCTGAAGAAGTAATAGTCCTAGCCAGCCAGTTAAAGGTCCAGGTAAAATTGGTAAAAAAGCACCGATAATCCCTAAACAAATAAAGATAAATCCGAAGAAAAGTAACAATATGTCCATAAAATTTGTCATTGCGAGAATTTAATAATTCGTGGCAATCTTTTTTTGAAATGACTTCGTCATACTTTCTGGGAATAACGTTTTCTATTTACTCGACGAAAATACAAAAACTTTGTTACCAATAAATTTTTAACTAAAAAATTAGTTGAAGATGGCGAAACAATTAACAAAAGCAGAAGAGCAGTTTATGCAAGTGTTATGGAATTTAGGAGAAGCATCAGTAAAAGAAATTATTGAGCAATTACCAAATCCGAAGCCAGCATATAACACAGTTTCTACGATTATTAGAATTTTAGAAACCAAAGAATTTGTAAATCACAAAGCAATAGGTAGAGGTTATGTGTATTTTCCTTTAATAGAAAAAATGTGTATAGCAACCAGACATTACACAAAGTAATGGACGGCTATTTTGGAGGTTCGTTTAAAAGTATGGTTTCATTTTTTGTTAAGAAAAACGATATGGATATTGCTGAATTAGAAAGTGTTTTAAAAGAAATTAATAAGAAAGAGAATTAATTGTCAGTTCGAGTGAATTTTGAAGCATGAAAAATTTATATCGAGAACAAATTACTTCTCGATACAATTTTATTTCGATTTTCATCTCAATAAAACCACTCGAAGTGACAACTTAAAAAAAACTAAAACTATGATAACTTATATTATTCAAGTCGTTTTATTTCAAATACTGTTTTTAGCAGTGTATGATTTCTTTCTAAGTAAAGAAACGTTTTACAAGTACAACAGGTGGTATTTATTAGGAACACCAATCGTTTCTTTTGCGCTGCCTTTGATACAAATTCCAACTTTTCAAAAAGCAGTTCCTCAAGAAATTATGATTTTATTACCAGAAGTGATGCTGTCACCACAAAAAATACTAGAACAAACTACGTTTTATACTGATGGTTCTATCAATTATATCAGTATCCTTTTTTGGATTGGAGTTGTGCTTTTTACAACTTTGTTTCTGTTTAAACTTTTTAAAATAATACAGTTAATTGTAAAAAATGAAATCATACAAAAGCATTTTTACAAACTGGTTTTATTGCCAAAACAACTTCATGCATTTTCGTTTTTTAACTACATATTTTTAGGAAAAAATATTCCGATTGAAGAGCAAAAAACAATTATTAAGCATGAATTAGTTCACGCAAAACAAAAGCACTCGTTAGATTTATTATTTTTTGAATTCTTACGAATTGTCATGTGGTTTAATCCAATAATTTATTTCTATCAACATAGAATTACTTTATTGCACGAGTATATTTCTGACGCAGAAATTATAAAAAACACCAAAAAACACGACTATTTTAACACACTACTTTCCCAAACTTTTCAGGTTGAAAACATTTCGTTTGTCAATCAATTTTACAAACATTCATTCATTAAAAAAAGAATTACTATGATGACAAAAAACAAATCAAAACAAATTAAAAAAGCTAAGTATTTATTGCTGTTGCCATTATTGGCGAGTATGTTACTATATACTTCGTGTAGTGTTGAAGATACAGCTAGAGTAAAAAGTCAAGAAGTTGAAAAATTAAATCAAACAATTAAAGATTTAGAAACTAAGAATCAAAGACAGCATGAGTGGATTGCTACTCTGGAGACAGAGTTTGATTTGGTAGAGAGATACTCAATTTTAGAAGGGGAATCTCCATTTGTTATGATAGAAGAGGTGCCTGTTTTTCCAGGATGTAAAGGGACAAGAAGCAAAAAAGTAAAATGTTTAAATGAAAGCCTTAAAAAACATGTGTTGGGTAATTTTAATGCTGATTTATCTAAAAACTTGGGATTGTCAAAAGGTAAGAAGAAAATTTGGGTTACATTTAGGATAGATGAAAAAGGAAATGTGACGGATATAAAAGCACGAGCGCCTCATTTAAAACTAAAAGAGGAGGCAATTAGAGTTGTTAAAACAATTCCTAAAATGATTCCTGCAGAAAATGGAGGAAAAACTGTAAGTATGAAATATACCATGCCAATCTCTTTTAATGTAGAGTAAATAAAAGTAGTTTATGAAAAAGAGATTTATAATAGTTTTTGTATGTATAAGCATAAAAGTAGGAGCGCAAACTCCTGCTTTTTCTCATGCAGATAGTTTGTTAGAAAAAGGAAGATATAGATTGGCGTTTGCACAATTAAAAAAAATTGATACATTACAAGATGTCTCTAATTATAAAATTGGTAATATGTATGCCTCTATTGATGACTATAAAAAAGCCTTTGAATATTATAAAAAAGCATTGGATTTTAAAGAATCGTTTAAAGTGCAATTATTATTAGCAAATGCATATCGTAAAGAAAAAAAATATAAAAATGCCATTCAGATTTATGAAAAACTCCTAAAAAAAGATTCGGAGAATTTAATTATTACTTATCAATTAGGGAAACTGTATTTTGCTATAAACGATTTAGATAAAGCAACACAAATATTTACATT
>Ga0316205_10002210_pt1 | contig 20960 bp, 12 predicted proteins | sample 3monthpyrite_MG_FD_204941 | JGI IMG/M metagenome (GOLD analysis project Ga0316205, IMG submission 204941) | Microbial mat bacterial communities from mineral coupon in-situ incubated in ocean water Damariscotta River, Maine, United States -... | ecosystem: Environmental > Aquatic > Marine >... | reverse complement strand
AATCGCAAGAAACCGCTTCGGGTGGAATGCTCGACACTGCTAAAGAAAAGTTAAACACCCTCATGGGTAAAGGTGAAGACACAGCAACTGAAGCCAAAGCAGAACAAGAATCGCAAGAAACCGCTTCAGGTGGAATGCTCGACACTGCCAAAGAAAAGTTAAACACCCTCATGGGTAAAGGTGAAGACACAGCAACTGAAGCCAAAGCAGAACAAGAATCGCAAGAAACCGCTTCGGGTGGAATGCTCGACACTGCTAAAGAAAAGTTAAACACCCTCATGGGTAAAGGCGAAGACACAGCAACTGAAGCCAAAGCAGAACAAGAATCGCAAGAAACCGCTTCGGGTGGAATGATCGATTCTGCTAAAGAAAAGTTAAACACCCTCACAGATAAAGGTGAAGACACCGCAACTGAAGCCAAAGCGCAAGCAGAAGCTAAAAGCGAAGAAAGCAGCGAGCCAGGATTTTTCGACAAAATAAAATCGAAAGTACAAGAGCTAACATCCTCTGACAGTGATGATAAAGTAAAAGACGAACAATTTGTCTCTGAATAATTAACTACCCCCCCCCTCGTTCCCCACGCTCCGGCGTGGGAACGTCTAATCCATACACATACAAGTTACCCAAGAAAAATACAATTTTTATCATTACCCCTCTTCGGTTAGCAAATACCTCATACCTGCCTGGAAAAAAACACAATCTATCGTTGTAAAACGCTATAAATTCCATTTGAATTATGAGAAAATCAAGCGGATTGTAGATGCCCGTTTTATAGAAGAAGGTTGGGGAAAAATTGAAGAGAGTTCACAAGAAGTTAATACTGGACAAGGCAACATTCGCTATACCGTATTAAGTTATACCCCGACATATACCATTGAAGGAAACGGGGATGTGGGCACCAAGATCATAACCAGCATTGGTTATGAATACAATATTAAAGGCTCTATTCAAGGACAAAATATTGATCAAACCTATTCATATTCTTGGACCATGGAATACGAACGCATTAATTCATAAAAAATAAGTAACCCAGGTCACTTTTTACAGTAACCTGGGTGCGCTACAACACGGGTATGAGTGATAAATATAAATCATTACGACCAACGATATCTATCACTTCATCCCTCAAATGCTTAATAGGTTAAACATCAGAAAATCAATCTTTCACTCATTGCCGGCGTGGTGGTGATTCTTTCCAATGAATTAGCCAAGTTGCCATTGACAAAGAATATATCACTCCCCCCGGCTCCATCAACACCAAGACCAAGGGCTTCATTATTGATTCCCCCAAAAGTAATGGAATTAAGATCCTGCGGGATGGATCCCAACACGATTTCTCCACTATTTGTGACTGCATCAATTGATTTAACGGTACCGCCCGCACAACTCATTAGCGAACAACCCTCAGTCCATACGATTCGCCCATGAATAAATTCGCCAACCCCCTGGGTTGAACTATAAAAAAATCCAGCCATCTGCGCATCTTGGGTTTCTTTACCGCCTGTCCCATCATCATTGATGACACCAAAAATCGGCCCAGTGGCAGCAGGTGAAATTCTATTAAAATAAACAAATCCACCCGCTGTTTGAACAGACACGAAACCCGGCGCGGCAGGAGATAAAGTCGTAGCAACTCCACCCGTTTTGCTGACTGACTCCAGTGCGTTCATACTACCAAACAAAGTTGACACGAGATACACGACTCGATTTGCCGTCAGATTAATTTCGCTTACTTCGCCAGCCGCAATCGCAGTAGTAAGCACAGAGGCATTAGCACTACCATCCAGCGGGAGCTTATACAGTGTATTTCCATCCGCGAAATAAAGATGAGTGCCATCGGTATCAGAATAAATAGAACTTGGAGCAACTCCCCCTGAAAAAGTATACAACGCCGCCGAGAGAGCACCGGTAGCGGTATTGTAGTGATAAAGTTTGTCATCAATCCATAGAATCGCGGCATTCATAAAAGGATTATCTTCAAGTACCTCTCCTTCGGTTACAAAGGAAATCACATCGGTACAAGATTGAAAATTTTTATCACAGCGAATGATCTTATCGCCCTCGAAGGCAAGAAACCCTGTGATGGCACCCGTGCTAGTATCATAGATTTCGAGATCCATTGCCTTAGCAGCGATAGGACTCACGGTTGCATCCATTCCCACTCGAACCATTTTCCACTCATCATCAAAAGTTCCACAGCTGCTATCTGCACCTGGCAGCACATAAATATAAATAGTATTGTTGTGATCGGCAAAATCACTGGCCCACTCGTATTCGCACATGTCTGCCACCCCAGTTTCATTGGATACTTGGACAGGTGTTTTCGAGTCGCCTTTGAGAGTACTAACTTTATAGATACCATCGGCCGTACCGTAAATAATGGTTCGGATATGAAGATCCGTGACCCGCTGACCCGCAACATCGACCGCTCCGCCCCATAGTCCTGACTCTCCTACAGTACTGCTGGTTTCAACCATCACCGGAGTGCCAGATATATTGGCTAAATCGACCATGGATATACTACCGCTGTTATAAAATAGACCGGAGACTGACCCGCTTGGCAATGGCACCGTTGAATCGTCATCATTGATAGTACCTGTCGCTATCATCGTACCCAGAATCACGCCGTTGGCATTATTCAAGGTAAGCGTGAGTGTTTCGTTGCTTTCAACGTCGGTATCACCGGTAACTCTCACGGTGACCGTACCCGAAGTGCTACCGGCAGGGATCGTCAGCGTATCATTGATCGCAGTGTAATCACTACCTGCTATCGCGGTGCCATCGGAAGTGGCATAGTCAACGGTCACATCGTTACTAGATTGAGCGCTGAGGCTAACCGTGAAACTGAGATCGGTATCACCTTCAGTCACACTGGCATCGCTGATATTGACCGTTGGCAACAAGGTCGCCGCCGAGTCATCATCGTTGATGGTGCCTGTTGCCGTCGCCGTACCCAGGCTCGCGCCATTGGGATTGCTCAGTGTCAGCGTAAATGTTTCATCGTTTTCCACATCGGTATCACCAATAATACTCACGGTCACTGAACCCGAAGTATTACCGGCCGGAATGGTAAGCGTCCCATTGCTTGTCGTGTAATCGCTACCCGCCATCGCGGTGCTATCGGAAGTGGCATAGTCAACGGTCACATCGTTACTGGATTGAGCGCTAAGACTGATGGTGAAGATAAAATTTGAAGTGCCAATATCCCCTTCAGTCACACTGCCATCGGTGAGACTGATGCTTGGCAGGACCGCCGAGTCGTCATTGTTAATAGTACCTATCGCGGTTGCCGTGCCTAAGCTCGCGCCACTCGGATTGCTCAGTGTCAGCGTAAATGTTTCATCGCTTTCCACATCGGTATCACCCGTAATACTCACCGTGACCGTGCCCGAAGTATTACCGGCCGGAATAGTAAGCGTCCCATTGATTGCCGTGTAATCACTACCCGCCATCGCCGTGCCATTGGAAGTGGCATAACCAACCGTGACATCACTGCTGGCCTGAGCGCTGAGACTGATGGTGAAGGTAAGATCTGAGGTGCCACTATCCCCTTCAGTCACACTACCATCGGTGAGACTGATGGTTGGCAGGACCGCCGAGTCGTCATTGTTAATAGTGCCTATTGCGATCGCCGTGCCCAAACTCGCGCCATTCGGATTGCTCAGTGTCAGCGTAAAGGTTTCATCGCTTTCCACATCGGTATCACCAATAATACTCACGGTCACTGAACCCGAAGTATTACCGGCCTGAATGGTAAGCGTGCCATTGATTGCCGTGTAATCGATACCCGCCGTCGCGGTGCCATTGGAAGTGGCATAACCAACCGTCACATTGCTGCTGGCCTGAGTGCTGAGACTGATGGTGAAGGTAAGATCTGAGGTAGCACTATCCCCTTCAGTCACGCTGACAGCTGCGATACTAATCGTTGACGACGAAGTTACCGCATCGTCATTAGTGATGGTGCCTGTGGCTAGCGCCGAGCCCAAACTCGCCCCATTCGGATTGCTCAGCGTTAAGGTAAGTGTTTCATTGTTTTCCACATCGGTATCACCGGTAACGCTCACGGTCACCGTGTTAGAGGTGCTGCCGGCAGAGATGGTAAGCGTGCCATTGGTTGCCGTGTAATCGATACCGGCGGTTGCCGTACCATTAGACGTGGCATAATCAACCATCACATCGCTGCTGGCCTGGGTGCTGAGACTGACGGTGAAACTGAGATTCGACGTGCCGCTGTCTCCCTCTGTCACATTGGCACTAGTGATATTTATCGTTGGCAACGAAGTCTCCGAGTCATCATTATTGATAGTGCCTGTCGCCGTCGCCGTGCGCAGACTCGCGCCGTTGGGATTACTCAATGTTAGCGTGAGTGTCTCGTTATTTTCAACATCAGTATCACCGGTGACACTCACAATCACCGTACCCGAAGTGCTACCGGCAGAGATGGTAAGCGTACCACTGCTGGTTGTGTAATCGCTGCCCGCCGTGGCCGTGCCATCAGAGGTAGCATAAGCAACCGTCACATTGTTGCTGGCTTGGGCGCTGAGGCTGACGGTGAAGTTGAGATTAGAGGTACCATCATCACCCTCAGTAACTGAAGCATTTGAAACACTTAGACTTGGGGTTTCTCCATTCCCTGCCCCACTACTACTACTCCCGCTGCCACAGGCAACCAGTAGCATACTCAAAAAAATTGTAAATAAAAGACGGTAAAATCCCTTACACCCGCTATTAGGCATCATAATACTTCCTCACATTTATATTTAATAACCGACTTGTTGGTATCTGCTCAATGCCAGAACCCCGAGACGCTTGTAATTATTTAACATTATTTATTGTGGCCAAATTATAACAAAACTATGCTCAAATGCATATATTCTTAAGCATAAAGCACTAAGCCATTGATACATGAGTAAGCCCAATCGCTAATGCCTTGCCGCTCAAACTTCACCCTCACTTGATCTTTGATTGCTATATAAATTATGGGCAATGGGCAAGACAACAAGTATGATAGCAAATCAGAAATCACTCAGAAAAATCAATATCGGCACAAGTATCAGCCAACGTTGTTCGATAAAAATGCTACGCCAACAAAATTTCGAAATGCCACCTTGGCACACTGTATTGAATTTGCGACAAGAGGATTTCAGTTATGAAACAGGCCTACGACTTAATTGGTGATATTCATGGCCATGCAGATGAACTCATCAAATTACTGGAACATCTTGGCTACAATGACTCAGCCAACGGTTATTCCCACGAAAGTCGAAAGGTCATCTTTCTCGGTGACTTTATCGATCGTGGTGAACATTTGCGGCAACACAAACAATTATTAAACACGGTCATGACTATGGTGAACAACGGTCACGCCCATGCCGTGATGGGCAATCACGAATTCAATGCGTTAGCCTTCCATACGCTTCATGAAGGTGAATATTTAAGACCGCGCACCGCAAATAATACCAAACAACACCAAGCCTTTTTGAACGAATTTGAATCTGAGCCTGAGTTAAAACAGCAAGTATTAGATTTCTTTTTTTCTTTACCCCTTTGGCTTGAACTCGATGGTTTACGGGTTATCCATGCCTGCTGGCACGAACAGCATATAAAAACCATGCACAAAATGGCACCCGATAGACGACTAACAAAAGCATTGTTAATCGAAGCATCGACAAAAAACACCCCCGCTTACCAAGCGATTGAAACGCTACTCAAGGGCATTGAAGTTAAATTACCACCAAACATCACCTTCAAGGATAAGGATGGTTTCGAACGAAATACAGCACGTATACAGTGGTGGAATAATACAGCGAGCAAGCTGGCTGAAGTTGCATTGCCATTCAATGTTAATGTGGGCGATGCAGCAGAGCTACCCATCGCTGAGTTTATGCCCAACTATGCCAAAGATCACCCCCCATGTTTTATTGGACACTACTGGCTTGATGGTGAACCCGCACCATTAGCCAGCAATATTGCTTGTTTAGACTACTCAGTTGCTAAACAGGGTAAGTTAGTTGCCTACCGCTGGAGTGGTGAAAAAACACTATTGAAGGAAAATTTCACTCACGTCAGCACTTGCTGTCAATAACTTATATCAGAATAATAACTAAGAAATGCAACAACGCTCCCCAAGCATTTTGCGTTGTGTCACTTAAAACAATGCCGCACGCTCCTTAAGTAGGAGCCCCCGTAGTACTGAGTCGAATACGATCCAGTATCCTCATTTAGAACCTGCTCCCATGCCTGCACATCATTGCTTGACCAATCCGCATAGACCTACCAAGCTTTTGATGTTCATAGAATAACTCCACCACCCCCCAAAGATTTGGCTGACCAGTCAAGTCTTCGTTATCAATTGCCGCTATTGCTAAAACCGACCAACAACATATAAATCCATTGATGGAAAAAGTCTCCTGAGTGTAGCGGGTGTTTTACCTCAAACAATTAAATTGTAACAGCAGCTTGCCATAGGAAACTCAAGAAGACATGTATGTGCCGTAGCCTTAACAGTGCCAACGGCAATAATGCACAGAATTGAAGAGGATTCATGATGAAATACCAGCCGGATATCATCAACCAGAAAATATTTGCAGAAGGCAATATCCAAGTTTCACCACAGGAGGTTCAGCGTTTAAATGCGCAACTACCTATTCTATTTCAAGCATCATTTGAGCAGAAGCTCATACGTAATGGCTACCATATATATCTTTCGGGTTATGCAGCTAAGATTCTGCAAGATGAACGAGCAGAATCTAATTACATTGACTTACAACGCGCAATTGTATCCCTGAGAGGAAATCCACGACCAACCTTTGGCGGTTATTTAAAAAAGGGGACTGCTGATACACGGACGCTTGCATCAAATTATCACCATATTTTTTATACGATTGCCAATGGGCAGATACTCATTTTTAACATCGTATTAAAAGATCATATTAAATTGCAGCGTGATAAGCTTGAAAAAATTGGACTTTACAAAGTCAAAAAAATTGAATTAGGCAGATGGAAATATGAAAGACTTTCCAACCTCTTAACTACCCCATATGCTGCAGTTAATGGACAGTCAAACAATCTAAAAACAGCCACTTGGCTTATGGGCGCTCATTTGGAGTGGGAATTTGGTGAAAATGCGATCAATGAGTATACACTTTTCCATAATCCTAGTGTTGGTGGGCCTGGTGATACCTGGGAGTCTGTTCAAGATAAATTTGGCATCACCACCGAGGTAGCTAAAAAATTAAGTGACGTGTTGATCAAAACACAAGAGAATAAACATCAAACGAAATGGGTTGTCCATAGCCAAGGTGGGCTAATATTCGCTGAAGCGGTTCGTTATCATTTAAATGGCAACCGCAGTTGGGCAATAACCGGTGGATTTAACGGTATCTTTCGTAAAGATAAAGGTGAATCACTCAACATGCATAGCATTGCGTTTCATGGCAATGCCAATAATAATTTGCGTTCCAGTGTTTTATTCAAGCGAGCCGGCATTGAGGTGATTGCGACTCATGCCAATGATTATGATATGGTAAATACCATTATTGGGTTAAATACCATCAATCCTTGGCGTATTATTGGCTCCGCTGTTTATGCGGGTCACACCATGGGTGGTACAGCTCAACAAAGCCCACATTCGTTAATGCATGATAATTTTAATGCCTGGGATGAGCAAATGCGCAATGGCCCAGGCAAAGGAAGAAATACTTTGCAAAAAGGATTTAATGTTATCGACCAGGCAGGTCGAGGTGGAATGAAATACATTAACAATTTTCTGAAATGATGAAATATTCTCTCATTAAATACAGTTTACAGGTAATTTTTATGTTAGCCTTTTTTTCAAAAGCGTTTGGTTTTAGTGGTCTTCCCAATGAAGACATTGAATTAAAACCTAAGCAAATTAATTTGTCAGGGGAGGTTGTTTCATTTTCCATACCTGAAAATTTTAGTACCGATATGCCGGCCAAAAAGATGATCAAGTCTGTCAACCTTTCGGATGAAAGTGTATTTGAAGACTATCGAAAATTTACTTTAATTCGGCAATGGTGGGATTTTAAAGATAAAGGTTATCTTGGTTTTTTTGCAAAAGGCCATGGTTCCATCATGATGTCCATATACATTAAACAAGCCCCCGAAAACTCAGAGTATGATATTTTAAATCCACTTGAGTTTGTTGGTACCATCATCAGAGATTTTGACCAAATTAGCAAAAATGATGACCGACAAAATGACAGTGAAGAACCATTAACGTTATACCCCAATTTTTATGAAGCTTATACCATTAAAACCATCAATTCACGACATTGGTTTCGTTACCCGGTAGAATCAAATGTAACAAACCAATTTGATGTCAACTATGCCATACCAATTACCCCTCGGCATTATATCGTTGTAGAATTTGCATTTGCCCCTAATGATGATGTATCCACCCGACAGTTTTTTAACGAGTTTGGACGCCCCCACATGGATGCCATCATGAATACGTTTGCCATTCAATTTTCTGCTGGAAGCCAACTGCCATCAATAAATAGTCAGCCCATTGATTTGGATAAACTCATAGCTGATAAATTTTATTCACAAGAAAAGCCGGTCCAAATAAATGATGAGTTACTCAATTCAATACAACACATCAAAATAAAATAGCATTAATACTGCATTTGATGCGAGTTATTGTCCGGCTCTGGAACCCTATATTACCTTGTATACAGAAGAGATCACTCATCCGCTTAAAGAAGTGGATGCCGCTACTATGGCATGGGCCAAAACAACGGATCAAGTGGTGGATATATTAAATAAAACATGTTGTGCAGCAATGAATACCTCGTTATGAAATTATTTGATAGGTTTCATTTGTTGTACTAACGTTTGTAATTCACAAGCGATATCAATTAACTCGGTCAACAATTGTTCGTCAATTTCTAGATGTCCTTCGTATTCTGCAAGGTTGCGTTTATTATGACAAACATCGAGTACACGGCATTTTGTGGCGGGCAATGCCAAAGTATGTTGCAAACATTGAAAGACTAAATATCGATTATCTGATCGATATCCATGCCATCGCATTGCTGCTAGAGCAAATGAATGTGCCGCGTTGTAGGCTAAATCGAAACGACTATCATCAGATAGGTCCGTGTTTTTAGCATCATGTAAACGAACAACACCAGAACGCACTAAACCATCGAACTCGATTTGATTCGGAGATTCGAGTTTAAGCTTATTGATTTTGACGAGATTGTCTAACTTGTCCATTGTTATCCTTTGGTTCAATGATCAATAATTTGGGTTGTGACATCACTTTTGTCAAAAAAGGATTATTCTCGCTTAACTTTTTGGCGAATTCATGGGGTTTATAGAGCGTAGGATTTATTGGTCTACTCAATTTTTCTTCAGCAGTGGATAAGTGCTCCATTAAATCTGCATAACTTAGCTTGCTTGATATGACTAACAGATCAATATCACTTTCTGCTACGTCAGTACCTTTAGCAATAGATCCGTAGATGAATGCTTGTTGTATCTTATATTCGATGGGATATAGGGTTTGTTGTAGAATTTTAGTGATCCCGAATGTTTTTTGAACAATACCCCGTAGCTCATTATAAATTGGACAGTTTCGATTAGCCTGGTAGTGTTTTTGATTACCTATGTTAGTAACCGTTAATACTCCTACTGATTCTAGTTTTTTAAGTTCACGTTGCACGGTACCACGGCCCATATTGGAGCGTCGTAGTACGTCGTTGGTGTAGAAGCTTTTTTCGGGATGATTAAAAAATAAAGAAATAACAAATTGTTGCGATTTTGAAAACAAAGCATCGCTTAGCGAGGTTAGATCGTTAGATGAAGGCATTTTTAGTTTGGACTCAATACTCATAATGGGTATTATAATACCTTTTTTGGGTATTCTCAAGTTGCTGAGAAAGATATCCCAGACATCCATAAAAATTACCGCCTAACATTTGATCGTTTAATACCATAATGACCAATCAATAACAAGAACGTAACCAATGAAAAAAGTCGATTGAGTGATGGCAACTGCAAGGTATTACTGATGAAATGGACAGAGTTGTGAAGGTAAAAAATCCTCTATTCCTTAATGCATGATAATTTTGATGCCTGGGATGCGCAATAGCCCAGGCAAAGGAAGAAGTACTTTGCAAAAAGGATTTAATGTCATCGACCAGGCAGGTCGAGGCGGAATTAAATATATTAATAATTTTCTGAAATGATGAAATATTCTCTCATTAAACACAGTTTACAGGTAATCGTTATGTTAACTTTTTTTCAAAAACGGTAGTGGCATCTAAATTTTAATTTTTTATTTGGCATCACTTGCCAACCCGGATGTGATACTTGTTCAGTAACTAATGGATGAGGATCGATGGCTTTAATCTGTTGTTTCACGAGCATAGACAAAAACGAAGGTTAATTCCCCTTCTGTTATTTCCACCCTGCATTGCCTAATATTCACAATATCGGTCAAATTGCTCTCGTTATTCATCCAAAACCATAATGAGACGCTTCTATACTATTAATTTGTTACAGGATATCCTCATCTGATTGCAAATACACAGGGCCGCCGATCGGCCTAAATCGACTAAAGACAAAGCGTAGGGTAAAAAATAAGTGGCCAAATCCCATGAGGAATCGCCGAGCATCACCTGGGTCAATAAAACGTCGCACATGAGTGCTGTCAACTTTGTCAGCTAAGCTCGTTAAAATAAAATTCACCCCCCCATTGACTGGTTAAGTCTATTTGGTTTAAGGCCATAAAACTCTTAGGGATTGAATGCTATGCTCAGTCAGTGAAATGAAAGTACTTGCCTTTGGATATAGATAGAAAATATGTATCTTGAATAGAAGTGTGACTTAGCCAATACTATGTGTGTGAACTTCGATAGGCCGGTTGCATTTTAAGCTTTCGACCCAAATAGCTGGAAGAATTATTTTTAAAGCACCGATAATGCAGCTTATGAGCCTTGGCTGTCTATACACTTTTTCGATGGACAGAGTCACCCATAATCAAACCACACGACTAAAGAAATGATTCGAACTGCAACTCTGTATATATTAATACTCTTAACCTCAGTTATTTTATCTATAATGCAAAAAAGATAGATCACGATGATTTCTTCGCCGATAAAACGAATGATCTACATAATCTGTCATTTGCTGTACATAAACCCACATATATTTTTGATAACGCTTGCATACATAAAGATAAATTGTTATTAGTTGTATTATCCAATTCATCGTTAGTTTTTCCCTGAGATTAGGTAAGAAATGCATTGCCTATTCTGGGACTAATAACAGCAGATCGGCTAATCGTTAGCTATTAATTCGTATTTAATATGGATGTAATCATGAGTGAGCCAGTAGTACGCCAGGATGCGCAACCCTTAATGGTAAAGCTTGTTGTTGACAAAAAATTTCGCACTCATAACGCAGTCAAGTACATTGTAGAAAATTACCATCAAAAGATATTTGTTAAAAAACTTGCTTCTCTGTGTTATATGAGTGAATCTAATTTTTCTCGAGTTTTCCCTTCAGAGCATGGTGTAACAGCACAGGGACTTATTAAAAGATATCGAATTGAAGTCGCAAAAAACTTACTTTACTCCACACAAACAAAGATCAGCTATATTGCAAGGAAAACCGGCTTTCAAGACGTTTCTTACTTTGTTCGTACATTTAAAAGCCTCACCGGAAAAACACCCAGTGAATTTAGAGAGAATATTCTCTTAACCAACACCCACCACGTTACGTTACTATAGCTGGTTAATTTCTTTGCGGGCAATCATTACGGATAAGTACAAATCAAATCACCTATTTTTTGGGCTCGTTCTGTGTGAGGACTACATGGATGCAGGAGGTTGGGCAACCAACAGTAGGTGCTTTAGGCAATTCGGGAGATAAAGCCGAGATGAAAAACCGAAAAGTTATCACGTAACCCATTCCTAAAGACGGTCATTTTCTCACATATTAAATAATGGTTACCTTGTGTAGAAGCATACTAACCACAACAAATAGAAAAAAATAAAATTGAAAAATCAAAGCACTGAATTCATAAATGACACATTATTAAATAACAATCTCATCTCAAACTCTCCCACAAATTTATCTTTTAGATAATCGCACTGAAAATATTACCAATGTCAGTTATAAATTTATGCTAACCCTATATCTACAACACTCAACTAAGGAAGGAGAAATAACTTGCTATGATTATGATCGCAAGCCGAAAATACGGAACGCAACCTTGTCGGTTGACCTAATTTTTTGTTCAAGCATTGTCTTTTTTTCAATATACATATGCTATCGAATTTCTTCGATAGTTCACTCCAACATATTTATGTTACACAAATATGTCTATCATTATGGCGCTATAATTTGATCTTTGCTGGAAGATACTCTGCATGATTCTGTACCACAAATTCATACAGGTCAAGCATTTTGTTTGCTTTGTTATACCGGTTAAAAAACGAATATCAACTTGAAGAAATAAATATCACTTTAGTCTTTATACCTCTAAAGTAGCTACTGTTGATATCTATACCTCTATAGACAAAGAGAGAAGAAACCCAGGATGCCAAACAGGGAAGTTATTGCACCGCCCATTTCTTTAATTATGGTAATCGAACCTGGCCAGCGATGCCATCAAACATCTACTGCATATGAAACTGAAAAGTCACACGAACCGCATGGGTTACATTTTGCAGAATAGTTCAACTAGTTTTGCTTTGAATTTCATCTCAATGGCTTAGTATGAGCAATACGTTAGTAACACAATGCTAACGAGTAAGTTGGTCTTTATAATAGAGGGGCCATGAGCTGTTAGGATCAGACTAAAATTTTTACAATGCTTAGTAAAATTTCTGCCCACTAATTCTAAGCCCCTCCATTAAATTTTTGTTTATAAATTTTCAATAAGGAGATGAAATGAAGACTCTTAAGTACGCTTTTGCCGCATCTGCATTAATTGCTTTGACATTATCAAACACCGCGTTCGCTGGATCGAAAGTAATTCCTGGATCTGCTTGCACCGTTAAACAAACGGCAACGTCCGTACCAGCTTATGAAATTGTAACTTATCTTGGATATCTATATAACAAGACATCAGCTCAATTGTACGTCATCTGTTCCTTTGAAAATGAATTTACTGCAAGCCAAAGCGTAAGTGCAACTGCCTCAGCCTACACAAGTGGCTCGTCTACATTTTATTGCCGAGTTAGACACCAAAGTGGCCACTCTGCTACATCTAATGGATCGGTGGGCAGCACTGGTTGGGCAAGTCAAGGAGGTAGTGGTACAAAATACTTTACAACCTCATCTCAATCAGTTACAACTAGCAGCAAAATTTGGGCTGAGTGTGTGTTGCCCAGAGGGGACAATCAAACAAGCTATATTAATAAAATCACTCTAAATTGGTAACTGTACAATATTATTTCATAGGTAATTTTCAATGATAAAACAAATATTTTTATCCATAATTTGTTCGGTATTCGTTGTTGTTATAGCAAACCTAGTTGAAGAATTACCCAATGAAATAGAAAATAAGTCTCCTTCTTTAGTCGATATCAAGCTAGAGAAGGAGTCTCTTCAAATGAGCAGCCTGAGTCAAGACCTGAAATTAATACGTAAGATAGAAAACGACTTAATAGATTATAAAAACCAACTTACCAACATAAAACTATCGAGTTCACAAAACGATGGGTCTGCACAAGCAGAGATTAATAATATTAGAGATAAGTTTGAGTCAAGCATAATAAAATTAAACGAACGATTAGAACGTATTGAGATTGCACTGGTGGAGTCAGAGGGAAATTCACCTTTTAAAATTTCTTCACTGAGCGTTCCAACCCATAACACACCACAGAGTTTTGAAGAACTAGGTTATTCACTATTAAATGAGGATATAGATCCTAACTTCTCACAAATTGCAGAAGCCGATTTAAAAGACACAGCAGAATTGAATTTGGATAATATATTTGGGACAGATGTACAGTGTGCAACTTCGATGTGTAAAATTAAAATAAGTGCTCGATCTATTGATGCTTTTGAGGACTATTTAAATCAAATCACTTTAGATTCAACCTGGGCGGGTAATTCAGTCTATCACACATTGAATGCAGAGCACGGAGATGACAGCGTAATGGTCGAACTATTTATTATGAAAAAAGACTTAGAAACCAGCCTGTAAATTTACCTTAGGCATGGACTACATAATAACTTCCCGGTTTCGTATCTCGGCTTTATCTCCTGAGTTGCCTAAAGCACCGACTGTTGGCGCCAAACCGGGAAGTTATCACTTTACTCATTCCTTACATTTGACTCACTGCGCTTAATACTCCTTCAACTTCATATGTGCCATATTTCCATACCACAACGACTTTCCCATTGGGGAATATAACACCCTTGGGAGTAAAATAGTCGTTTGCAGAAAGCGGATCAGTCTCATAAGCAACAATTTCAGGCGTTTGCAACCAGCCTGTTTCTGGCGAAAACTTGTTGACATATACCAAGCCCTCCCATTGAATTTTCTGTGCCCAAACCACCAATGCACTGGCATTATCCGCCAAAAACAAGTCAGGTGATTCATTCATATTAGGATGAGATATATTGGCAACAAACATGGCGGACTGCCAAGCACGAGCAGAAGATGCCGGTACATTTAAATACTGTCGGGTATACACCTGATGGACGATATCACCACTACTAGTCTTTTGTTCTTCGACCCATAACACCATCACATCCCCAGTATTATTATTGACTATTCGAGGCAGTCCCATTAATGCCGATGTTGCAGCCTCCTGGCTAGCCAGCGGTTGCCAGGCACTCCAGCCTGTCGATAATGAAAACTCAGTGGCCATTAACTGATCACTCTGACTATCCCGGCCGATTAACACCACATTGTTCTCGGTCGTACTAATCAATCCTAAACCTGAATCCATCGTGTTTAAAGGCAATAATGCCATAGGATCGGCCCAACCCACTGCTTTGGTATATTGGGTTAACAAAAAGCCTTGTTTTGCCCCTGGAACATCATCTATATACCATATTGCCCAAACATTACCTTGTAAATCAATGACGGGGGTATCGGTCAAATGGCCTTGTGCCACAGTGATTGAGCTTGGTGTATCAAACTGCACATTTTCTTGTGCTGATGAATTAACAACAGCTGAATTGAGCGTCTGAGAATCGAGGGTATCTTGCCATAAAACATAAACAATCCCTGAGGCGTTAGTTAATAAAAAGAACTCACTCACATTAGTAGCAACCGAAACAGGTGTGCTCCATTGATTTGCTGATTGCATACTGACAAACAATTCATCCTGACTCATCCAAGCACTATAGATAATCGTGTTGACTTGATCACTCACCGATTTAATAACACTCGTAATCGGTTTAGTGACTTGCGTTGGCGTGATCTCTTGCCATTCACCACCCATAGTTAATGTTTTCAAACTCACCTCATAGTCAGCATTTTGTTGTCGTGCTGGATCAGGATTAATGGCAACATAAGTGGATAATAAAACACGATCCGAGGTAATCGCTGTCATTCTGGGAGGCCCCATGAAATTTTGGTTCATAAATCGGCCCGAACGACCAACTCTTTCATAAGCTACCACACTTTCACTCCAGTTAGCAGACTTGGCCAAGCCAGCCGACCCAGCAGGAGGTTTAGGGGTATCATCCAAAGGCGGTGCAACCACCGCGCCATCGGTATGATGCACTGTGCTATAGATATGGTGTTCGACATCATTTAAAGCCACTAACACTTGACCCCAGACTAAAGACGTTTGACTATTATCATCCAAGTGCAGGTCTAGTTCCCCAAAATATTGCGAATTGCCATCAATAGTTGTGACCAATTCTTTGATCCCCCAGCCTGATGATGGTTGATAGTGACTCACATATAAAGCACGCGATAACGATGAATTATCAATCCATGCAATGGCTGCTTCGCCACTTTCATTCACCGATATTCGTAATTTTTCCATAGGCTCAACAAATGGCATGCCCACCACGGAGGTATCAGTCAAAGGAATGGGATCGGTAATGAACGCACCGGTATCAATGGTCCAGCCTTGCCTCGGAGAGTAATAATAAGGATGCAAAGCCACCGCAGGATAAGTAGCATCCATGGCTAAGCGCTCCTGGGCAACAAACACCACCTCGCCCGCTGACGTCGAATCACTCACATATGGGGGATAACCGATAAAACCTGAGGTATCAGTAACATTACTATTAAATTGCGTCCCTAACCAGTTTTTACCATCAAACTGCATCGCTGACAATTGACTTTTTCCACGCCCACCACTCGGAGGAAATACTAATGAATCAGAAAATAGCTGCACCTTGTTATCTTGCTGATTTATATGTATCGTTGGATCACCTAAATCATTAAAAGGAAAATCAAACCCCATGGCGGGTAGTTCACCCAAATCATTCCAACCAGTCACCGGATCAAATTGCGCGACAAAACGTATCAAGTCTCGATTTTTCGAACTTTCATTCCATAAGACAAAAACACGTCCATCATCAAAATGATTGGCGGTCATGAAATTATTTTTTATCTCATGACTTTGAATACGATTCACTGCCGCTTCATTGGTGAGAGACAAAACTGGAGGCAACCACCCGCTACCATGAATATATTGTCGCACCACCCATTGGGTCAGTGGGGAAGCGGGAAATGACGGATCTGGGGCCGCCGCAAGCACTTGACCTCGCCACAAGACCGTAGCGTTACCATCCACGTCCAAAAACAATTGAGCACAACATGGTGCATTACCAATTAATGTCGGAGCATCCCAACCCAAACCCGGCTCAAACCGGCTCACATAAATCTCATCACACAACACCTCACAGGCCCCATTCCACATAGCATAAGCAACACCCGTATTTTCTTGTAAATAAATCCCATTAAATACACTGTTTGCCAAGGCTGGCTGCGTTAAAGGCATGGATGATAACCAGGATCCATCTTTTGATTCTCGACGAAAAATCGCAGCATTGCTGAGAGGATTGCCCGCCTCATCCATCACCTGGGAGCCACCACTCCAATACACAAAGGCCGCCTGTTGATTATTAGCCCATAACCTCGGACCCATAAAATAACTCGATTCATCCATCGGTAAAATCACACGATCAATTTCCGTGGGACTGTCCCAGGCCGATAACAAACGTTGCCCTGCCAGCCTCAATGGTCTCTGATTATCCGCTCCACTCACGGCAATCCGTGGCGTTAATAGCGACTTATTCTGATTTCTATTATCCAACAGCGCCACCGTGGATACGGGGTTTTTATTGGCTATGCTTTGTCTCGTTAATGTCGCAACACTAGCGCCAGGAATATGATCACGCATCATCACTTGATAAGTGATATTTTGACTATTACGAACTACATTAACCCAAGAAACACTGGACTGATTATTATCGTTAATCGCCGTCATCAGGCGCACATTAAACATTGGTGAAAAACCAATTGATTTTAGTTCTTGTGGTATGGCTACCAGTTGGGACTCCCCCCAATCACTTTCTGGCGTATATAAGGTGGCATAGTAATCTTCTGTGGCTGAAAATATATCCTTCCACAACACAATAATATGACCATTGTTATTGATATCCACTTGAGGCGCATCATCACTACCATATCCATAACCCTGCAGTGACGGTGGTGGTCGTTTTTCAGCAATCATTTCAGCCGCTGCCCAACCATTCACAAAATTAAATCGTTGACTCCAAATAGTGATTCTCATTGCCAAAAACTGGGCAATCTCCGCCCAAACTAAAACCACCTCGCCTTTGTCATTAAGGCTAATATTTGATCCAATGATATCCCCTCCAGTCGAAGGATCAATCACCGTTGTTTTTATCCAACTATCCTCACGATAATGTAAGGTAATAACCTGTTCTCCACCAAGACTATAACTTCGTAACAATATTAAGATGTTGCCTGTCTCCGCCTCTTGAGCCACCTGCATTTGCACCATCGGTGTCTCTCCTAACAGGGTACCTTCTTCTATTTTTTCAGGGATTGCCCAACCATTCACTACATCATATTTGCTATGCCATAAACTGGCTTGCACAGTGACATCAGGACCGTTATTCAGTGTGAACTCGTTTTCATACCAGAACACTTGAGTAATCCCTTGTGCATCCATATAAGCCGCCGGTTTATTGATAAAAAACGTTCCAGGGACACTGGATTTACCACGAACCAATGTCGACATCAGAGAAAGTCCATCGGTCGCCTCAAACAATCGAGCATGTAACTCCGCCGTGCCATTATCCGCATGAGTCACCCATATGATTGATGCATTACCCGAGGCGCCAGTTACCACGCTTGGTTGCCAAACATCCCCAATACTCACGGGCGTACTCCATCCTTCACTAGGATCAAAGCGGCTAATATAATTCTTATTTATTTGTGCATCGCTAGAACCAAGCGTAGCAAACACATAATTGGACGACTTACTCGTATAAATCTCAGGATAACCATTGAAGTTTAGTGGTAAATTCTCAAATGGCCGATCGTATTGCCATATGCTACTGCCGGGTGCCCGATAGGCGATTGATGTATCATATTTATAAATCAAACCGCTCTGCATTGTCTGCAAAGCAATAAAAGCCCCCCCTTGAGAAGTCATATGTAACTTAGCGCGATTAATACCTGATCCAGGCCTTGCCGCAATATAACGCGTGACTTCAGTGGGCTCAGCCCAACTCCCGGCGACATTCTGCAGTGACACCCCTGTCGACAATGAGGGTGTTTTTGAATCCCTCATTGTCGATGACGGTTCGGTACAAGCGGAAATAAAAATAATATGGATGAATATAATGGAATAACAAAAACAGATGCGAAACGAAACCATGAGCCACACTCCCCACTTTTCGTATTGTTATGAAATAACAAACCAACGGTAGCTGCATGCACCATTAATTTATCATCGCCAACATAAACAAAAAGATGTTAGTTTTTTTGATTTAATAATCGAAGAAATAAAAAGGAAATTATTATTGTGTGAGTTTGCTGGAATTTAAATCACTCATCTGATTTTTATAAAAACGATAAAATACGAATGATGTCTATTCTATCCTTATTTAATCAAGTATAGAAGATCTCTCATCAATTTTCACCTCAAACTATGGGTTATTTACTAAAAAATACCTTACGATTGAGATCAATGATCGCAGGGTGAGTGAGTATCCGGAATACCGGTCAATAATCACCACCCAAGGATATACACTTGTTTAATCCGCTGATTTACACCAAAAAATTATAGTAGCTGAATGAATTCAAACCCTTCTCCATGACTAATATTTAAGCATAAGATATTACTTCATGACCTCGACTCGCCCAATACCACCGTACCATTATTTCCATTAACACTAATGGTTTGATTTTCAGTGATCAAGGACATGGCACCCGCCACATTGACGACTGCCGGAATGCCATATTCTCTGGCGACAATGGAACCGTGTGAGGTATAACCGCCGGTTTCTAATACAATGCCTCCCGCATGAATAAATAACGGGGTCCAGGAGGGATCTGTGGATGGGGCCACCATGATGTCTCCCGGTTGCAAGCGCCCTCCTTCATCGGGTGTGTTTATGATCTTAGCCGTGCCTTTGATTTGACCGGCGGACACGGCAATGCCGCGATAGCCTTTACCTTGACCAATCGCTGTGGCTTGTTTGAAGACACGTTCATTGTTGATGATCACATCCGCCTGGTGTTTTTCACCATCACCTAAACTGGAAAAAACACGGCTCACTTGCAACACCAAGGCTTGCAGTTGCTCGTCATTTAATACCGGCTGATTGTTATTTTCTTGGGCAATGGTTTGAGTGCCGCCCTGCTCGGCACACACGGTAATATGCTGTTTTTTTCCCAGTCGACGTGCCACTTCGCGAAAATAATTGCGATCAACGTAATAGTTATCTGCCTCCACTTCTCCATTAACCACCGATTCACCCAAACCGAAATTGGCACTGATTAAACAACAGTCATCTCGCCCGGTAACAGGATCACAGGTAAACGCCACTGCGGCTAATACTTGATGATCATTGATATGCATTTTGCGGCGATAAGCGACGGCTTGCAACAACCACAGAGAAGCAAAACAAGATTTAATGGCCTGCAGCACAGCATCCATACCTTGAACATTCAGAAACGACTGATGTATTCCTGCAAAACTGGCATTGTCAGAATCTTCGGCAGTGGCCGATGAACGCACCGCGAGGGCTTGGTTTATTAATCCTGTTGCATTTAATTGATCGCTGAAAACTTCAATAAATGATTCAGAAAATTGGCCATGGGTGATTTTGTTTTGTAACTGTTCAAGCTGTACAATCAGGTTACTGTTAGTAATATTTTCTAATGTGACGGTTTGGGTAATTTGTGCAACCTCTGCCTCAAGCTGATCGACATATGACATATGGGTCAAGTATCATATTGATTGATATTAGCTTGTATATTTCAATAAGTAATAAAGTTAATCAGTCAGTATAATACTTGACTCCTAATTTTAATCAATAGATAGTGTCGATGGTAATTTGGTAAGGCTTATGATCGCATTTGGTAAAACATCAAATAATAATTTGGCAAAGCCCTATTTTGTTAGGATGGCAATGTGACAATTTCATACGATTTTTACCAAATGTTACGATCAATAATTTGGGAAATTTCATGATGGTAGTTTTGTACGCTACAGGTGATTAGATATTGTTCAAATTTTATGGGTGTCTTGATTATCCTTGCGCTACACTAGAAATTGAGAAAGTTGCTCAATAGTTGTTAATTTAGTATCTTCTTCAAAAGCCATGGAGTTGACTAAAGAATAGCCATTCGGTCGATGCTGGAATTTTTGAAAAAAATAGTTGAAAATTTGTTGTATCCACGTAATGATACGTTTCGTATGGATACGAAACTGAAAGAACAACTCAAACATTTGGATTTAGACTTT
>Ga0316205_10002208_pt1 | contig 20965 bp, 23 predicted proteins | sample 3monthpyrite_MG_FD_204941 | JGI IMG/M metagenome (GOLD analysis project Ga0316205, IMG submission 204941) | Microbial mat bacterial communities from mineral coupon in-situ incubated in ocean water Damariscotta River, Maine, United States -... | ecosystem: Environmental > Aquatic > Marine >... | reverse complement strand
GATTTGAGAATTAATGATGGCATTAGAATCTAACCAGTTGCGAGTGGGAGCTTGTTATAGCAACGGCGAATTTGGCAAAAAATGGATTGTATGGCAAGTTTCCGAAATTTTCATTGATGACATAAATGTTGATAGGGTGCGATATCGCATCCTCGTTGGAACTAATCGTCGAAAATATATGGTGCTAAGTGAAGATGATTTTATCAATAAAATGCGATACGAAGTTGAGTTAATGGAAAGCACTTGGCAAAGAGTTGTTTGACTAAACGAAAATGAAAAAAAACATCACTTACCTCGTTATTGTTAATGTATTCGTAGCTTGTTTATTGATTTGGATAGGGTTAGATCGTATTCGAGATTTTGAGTTCTATCATAATGCTATTGCTAAAGAGTCAACGCTTTCAGCTTCCTCGTTGGTAGAAGGATTTATTGCTGAAAGAAATAGACAGGTCACTTTATTTGGCCGTAATAATGATCAATTGATAAAAGAATTTATTCTTGCTCCTTCTGCCGAGGCTTCATACCTTAAATTACAAAAGCAGATTTTGTCTTATTTCCCCAATTATTTTGCATTTAATGTGGTTGATAAATCAGGCGAGCTTGTGCGTGATGATTTTGATGGGTTTATCGGTGAGCTTTGTGTGTCGGATCTGCTTGACTTCAGAAAGAGAGGGCGTCATCTGGCAAGGATACACCCAAACGACATAGCTTATCATTTTGATGCGTTAGCCCCGTTAGCCTCTGAGTTGGATCAAGCAGTATTGCTGATTAGTTTTCATGCAAACGTGATGGGGAAGTTGTTAAAAAATTCTGAAACAGCTGAACATCAACTCATGTTAATTTATCAAGGCGCATCAAATTTAATTGAAGTGACTGCCAATGGATCCAGAATAAATTGGGAAAGAGATGACTATAGATTATCGAAGGATGAAAAATCTCGCATTTTATATGAACACCCTGTTGCGGGCACAGTGTGGACGGTTGTTGATTTTCACTCACCAGAATTATTTAGCAAGTTTATAAAGACAGTCATCAGTGAATCGTTAATCATTATGGCGATATTTATTTTTATTACTTTAATGATGTTTATACAAATCAATCGGGAAGAGAAATTACGCAAACAAGCCGAACGTTATAAAGATGATTTTCTTTCGGTCGTTAGTCATGAATTAAGAACGCCAATTACATCGATTAAGGGTTCGTTAGGTTTAATTAATAATGGCGTAACAGGTAATTTAAGTCCTGAAGCGGAGCAATTGTTTTCAATTGCTAAAAATAATAGCGAGCGACTTGCTTTATTAATTGATGATTTACTTGATTTGCAAAAAATCGAAGCGGGCAAAATGGACTTTAAGTTCCATGAAGAAAATCTGATTGAGTTAGTGCAACAATCAATAGCAAATAATTTAGGTTATGCCGATAAATTTAATGCTAGCTTCGAACTAAAAAAATCAGTCGATTCAGTAATAGTGAAAGTTGATGCGGCACGCATTGAACAAGTGCTGAGTAACTTATTATCAAATGCTATAAAATATGGTGCTAAGAATGATAAGGTTGAGGTGTCAATTGAATTAATTAATTCAATTGCAAGAGTTAGCGTGAAAGATCATGGGCCGGGTATTCCAGAATCATTTACGGATAGAGTGTTTCAGAAATTTGCTCAACATGATACCAGTACGACGCGTAAGACAGCGGGTACAGGTTTGGGGTTAAGTATCGTTAAGAAAATTATTGAAAATCATAATGGAGAAATATCCTTCGAGACCACTGAAGGAGCAGGTACAACCTTTTATTTTGATTTGCCGGTAAATTAGCTTATGTCACAAATAAAACATGACTGATTTTATTTAAGCTAACACGTAAAGGTGGGTGTGATAGAATTATAAATTAAATGGTACCGATGGGCGGACTCGAACCGCCACGCATTTCTGCGGCGGATTTTGAATCCGCTTTGTCTACCAATTCCAACACATCGGCATAAGGGGCTTTAGTATAAAGAAATCTACAGTCATGGCAATACCCTGAATATAATATATAGGGGTAAGGTAATGCATTAAACGAGATGAACTGATAATATCTGCCGCCATGAAAAGACAGGATTTCCAATTTGATTTGCCCGAGGCATTGATTGCTCAGTTTCCCGTAGAAAATCGCGTGGATAGTCGCTTATTACATCTTGTGCGTAATGAAAATATTATCTCCGATCAGCAGTTCCAGGATCTAACTGCTTTTATTCAGCCAGGTGACTTGCTTGTTTTTAATGATACTCGCGTCATACCTGCAAGGCTGTTCGCTAAAAAAGAAACGGGCGGAAAAGCAGAAATTCTGATTGAGCGGGTCACGGACGATAAACTGGCGTTAGCTCATGTTCGTGCAAGTAAATCACCGAAAGCAGGTGGCCGATTAATTCTCGAAGATAATACTGTCGTTACAGTTGTTGATCGTCAAGGTGATTTATTTGAGCTGGAATTTGCTTGTAAGGGAAATTTATTAGCGTTGCTCGATAATATAGGGCATATGCCGTTGCCACCTTATATACAACGTCAGGATAAAAAAGAAGATCTGGAACGATACCAGACTGTCTATTCACGTGTTCCAGGTGCGGTTGCAGCACCTACTGCTGGTCTTCATTTTGATCAAACCATGCTTGATGGTTTATTAAAACAAGGTGTTCAACAGGCGCATGTTACCTTGCATGTTGGTGCAGGAACATTTCAACCCGTTCGTGCAGATAACATTAAAGATCATGTTATGCACAGTGAATGGCTAGAGGTGTCAGAAGCAGTCTGTGAGCAGATACAACAAACTAAAACGGCAGGAAAAAGAGTTATTGCGGTTGGAACAACCTCGGTACGTGCGCTTGAGTCAGCCTCACAAAGTGGTGTGATACAACCATTTTCTGGTGACACGACCATATTTATATATCCTGGTTATGAATTTAAAACGGTCGATGCACTATTAACGAATTTCCATTTATCTGAATCAACTTTATTAATGTTGGTTAGTGCTTTTGCAGGGTATGAGTTTACAATGGCTGCATATCGACATGCAGTTGAGCAACAGTATCGTTTTTTTAGTTATGGCGATGCCATGTTTATAGAATAAATAATAGGCTTCAAGAATGAAATTCAACCTGAAAAATACAGATGGTAAAGCACGCCGAGGACAGTTAATGTTTGATCGAGGCACGGTAGAAACACCTGCGTTTATGCCAGTGGGAACCTATGGCACAGTGAAAGGAATGACGCCTGAAGATGTGAGTGCAACGGGTGCTGAAATAATTTTAGGTAATACTTTTCACTTAATGTTACGCCCCGGCACAGATGTTATAGAAGCGCATGGTGACTTACATGATTTTATGCACTGGTCAGGACCAATACTAACTGACTCTGGCGGCTTTCAGGTCTGGAGTTTGGGAAAGTTACGTAAAATAACAGAAGAAGGTGTGGCATTTAAATCTCCCATTAATGGTAGCAAGATATTTATGGGGCCTGAAGAATCCATGCAGGTTCAGCGTAAGTTAGGCTCGGATATCGTTATGGTATTTGATGAATGCACACCTTATCCAGCAACTGTCACTGAAGCACGTGAATCGATGGAGTTATCCATGCGCTGGGCTAAACGTAGTCGTGTGGCACATGCAGATAATCCATCAGCTCTGTTCGGTATTGTTCAGGGTGGAATGTATATAGATTTACGAAAACGTTCGTTAGAGTCGTTAGTAGAAATCGGTTTTGAGGGATATGCATTGGGAGGTTTGTCAGTAGGCGAGCCGAAAGCAGACCGTGAACAGATTCTTACACAAGTTGTTCCTGATATGCCGGATGATCATCCGCGTTATTTAATGGGTGTAGGCACGCCAGAAGATATTGTTGAAGCGGTCAGGCGTGGAATTGATATGTTTGATTGTGTTATGCCAACACGTAATGCACGTAATGCTTATTTGTTTACGCGGAATGGGACTGTGAAAATACGTAACAGTCAATACGTAAGTGATACCCGACCAGTTGACGATCAATGTAGTTGTTATACTTGCCAGAATTACAGTCGTGCATATTTACGTCATTTAGATAAATGTGGCGAAATGTTAGGTGCGCATTTAAATACCATTCATAATCTACATTATTATCAGGAATTAATGGCTTCATTGAGAGAGGCGATTGAAACACAAACGCTGGATACATTCGTGCAATCGTTTTATGATATGCGTAGCCAGTAAGTTATTTATAATATAAAGCAAATTACAGCCTTATTATAATGATAAGGTACTGAAAAATATAATAATAATATTTAAAGATTGATTTTTTCTAAATTCATCCTTATTTCTAAATATAATATTATGTGTCTTTATGTATTGTTTAGGCAGTTATGGCATAATGACCCACGATTTATTGGCACCATACATAGTGTGCCAGTTTAAAAAATTAACATAAACAATAAGTTAGGTAACTATCATGAGTTTTTTTATTGCTGAAGCTATGGCTGCTGATCCAGCCGCTGCCGCTCAATCTGGTGGTCTGGCGAGTTTTCTACCGCTGATCATTTTGTTTGCTGTGTTTTACTTTTTATTGATTCGTCCACAAAGTAAACGCGCTAAAGAACATAAAAACATGGTTGCAGCACTCGCCAAAGGCGACGAAGTAGTCACTAATGGTGGCATCCTCGGTAGTATTACTGAAATGGATGATAACTACGTTACGTTGAAAATCGCTGAAGGCGTAGATATTAAAATCCAACGTGCATCGGTTTCCACTTTGGTACCCAAGGGCACTATTAAAAGTAGTTAATAACTAAAACGGGCCTTGTGAATAAAATTTCACGAAAGGCCCTAAAAATAAATAACAGGGTCGTTTTCAATGTTAAACCAATATCCCGCTTGGAAATATTTTCTGGTCATTGCCGTATTATTATTCGGAATTGTGTATTCCTTGCCAAATTTTTATGGCAAAGATCCCGCTTTGATCATTTCTCCATTAAGAGCTAATGAACTGGATAAAACTCAACGCGCTAATATTGTTGAGGCCTTAAAGAAAGCGAATATAAATTATCTGGCAAAAGAACGAATCAATGAAAAAATGCTGATTCGTTTTGCCGACATTGCTACACAGCTTAAAGCCAAAGAAACGCTTAGCACGATGTTAGATGGTAAATTTGTTGTCGCACAAAATCTGGCATCGTCGACACCGGCCTGGTTACAAGGTTTGAATGGCAAACCCATGTACCTCGGCTTGGATTTGCAAGGCGGTATACATTTCCTTATGGAAGTGGACATGAAAGCAGCCGTTAAAAAAGAAAAGCAACGGTTTGTAGGCGAAATAAAAACTAACCTTAGAAGTAAAACGATTCGTCATGCAGGTGTCACGCTCGATCAGAATATTAATATTCGTTTTCGTAAAATAGAAGAGCGTGATAAAGCATTGGTTTATCTTTCTGCAAAAATACGTGATTTGGAATTTTTAGAGATTGAAAAGAATGGTGAGCCTTATCTCACAGCAGATTTAAAAGAAGATGCACAAAAAGAAGTGCGCAAACAAGCGCTCACTCAAAACATTACGACATTACGTAACCGTGTTAATGAAGTCGGTGTGGCAGAACCCATTATCCAACAAAGTGGTGATAGTCGTATTATCGTTCAATTACCTGGTGTACAAAATCCTGCTGAAGCCAAGAATATTCTTAGCGCAACTGCGACACTGGAAGTGCATTTGGTTGATGAGCGTAACCTCAGTGTGCAAGACTTTGTAGAAAGAGGTAGAGCACCACCCGGTACGCGTATATATAAAGATAGAAAAGGCATACCTGTATTGTTACGCAAAGAAGTTGTGTTGACGGGTGAAAGTATTACGCATGCCTCCTCAGGTTTTGATTCAAGATCAAATCAACCATCCGTTACGATTAATCTGGATAGTCGTGGTGGCGATCGATTTGATAACTTTACCAAAGAGCATGTTAAAGATTCGTTGGCGGTTGTTTTTATTGAAAACAATATAAGAACTAAAATTATCGATGGCAAGCCGACCAAAGTAAAAGAAAAAATTGAAGAAGTGATAAACGTTGCTGTTATTCAGGAACGTTTAGGCCGTCGCTTTCAAATTTCCGGAATGGACTCACCTAAAGAAGCGCGAACCTTAGCTATTCTTTTAAGAGCAGGTGCGCTGGCCGCTCCAATTGAAATAATAGAAGAGCGTACAGTTGGTCCAAGTTTAGGTCAGGATAATATTGATCAAGGCTTTAACTCAGTCATGATTGGTTTTGTATTGGTCTTGATTTTCATGGCTGTCTATTACAAGTTGTTTGGCTTGGTGGCAAACATGGCATTGTTCTTTAACCTTGTGATTGTTATGGCGCTGTTATCCTTGCTGCAAGCGACTTTAACCTTGCCAGGGATTGCCGGTGTGGTACTTACGGTTGGTATGGCTGTTGATGCAAATGTATTGATATTCGAGCGTATAAGAGAAGAGCTTCGCATCGGTAATAGTCCGCAAGCCAGTATACATGCAGGTTATGAAAAGGCTTTTTCAACTATCGCGGATGCTAATATCACAACATTATTAGCCGCAGTTGTATTGTTCAGTTTTGGTAGTGGACCTATAAAAGGTTTCGCAGTGACATTATCGTTAGGTATATTAACCTCCATGTTTACTGCAATTGTGGGCACACGTGCAATAGTTAATTTGATCTATGGTGGCAAGCGAATTCGCAAGCTTTCCATTTAAGAAATCAGGCATAAAACAGGATTAATTATGTTCAAGTTATTAAGAGAAAATAAAATCGACTTCATGGCTAAGCGAAAAATTGCAATGGTCATTTCTGGAGTATTGTTAATAATTTCTGCCTTTGCATTGTTTAATAATAGTTTAAATTTTGGAATTGATTTTACTGGCGGAACATTAGTTGAAGTCGGCTATCCTAAAAGTGCAGACTTGGTTGCGATCCAGAAAGTGTTGGGTGAAAAAGGTTTTAGCGAAGCGACGGTCGTACATTTCGGTACAACTAAAGACGTTCTGATCAGAGTGGCGCCACGAGAAGGGGTATCGCAAAACGATATTAGCAGTCTTGTTTTACAGGCGCTTCAAGCGACATCAGAGAATATTCAGTTAAGACGAAGTGAATATGTTGGCCCTCAAATTGGTGATGAGCTAACCGAAAAAGGTGGCTTGGCTATGTTGTATGCCTTAATCGGTATTCTGATTTATGTTGCATTGCGTTTTGAATATCGATTTTCAATTGGCTCGGTTGCAGCTTTGGTTCATGATGTTTTGCTTGTGTTAGGTTTCTTTGCGATAACACAAGTTGAATTTGATTTGAGTGTACTGGCTGCTGTTCTGGCGGTGATTGGTTATTCTCTAAATGATACGATTGTAGTATATGACCGTATCCGTGAAAATTTCCGCAAGATGCGTAAGTGCACGCCTCTGGATGTTATGAATACTTCTATCAATCAAACGCTTTCACGAACATTGGTTACATCATTAACTACACTGCTGGTTCTTTTGGCACTGTTTTTTCTGGGTGGAGAAGTCATTCATTCTTTTTCAATTGCATTAATAGTGGGTGTATTAATAGGTACTTACTCATCTATATATGTGGCGAGTACCGTGGCATTGAATTTGGGTGTGAGTAAAGCCGATTTAATGCCTGTGAAAAAAGAAGGTGAGGAATTTGAAGCGCCGTAATTAAGGAAATTAATTTGGCGTTTGTATTTTTTGTAATAGAATTGTTAAGGCGTATAGAAAAAGTTTTATATTTATTGTGCTTTTCTTACTTCGTCCAGAGGGTCCGATTCATCCAATCTTGAATCAATTTTACTGCATAATGAGTCGTTCTTTTTTTCGCAGAGTTCATTGTTTACATTCATTACAGTGATCGTTGCCCAAACAGCAGCAATACACCAAAGCAGTGCACCTAGTCCGACAGTATTCCAGCTGATACCCTCAAGGTTTAAAGGGCCACCAAAATAGCCGTAAACAAGACTGGCTATACCAGCAATCCAGAACACGCTTATCGGTGCAGCACAACATCCGGCGCAACCGTAACGGCAGACCGATAGTGGTGGGGTAAGTAATGATAATAAAATTCTTTTCATGCCTGATCTTCTAGATAACTCACAATATATTTAACCGTATTTCTTGTGTCTCTCAACTGTACCACAGTAGAAATTATTTTGAAAAAAATCATATAAATTAGTATGTTATTATTTGCAAATAATCTCAGGCGATAAAATTCGTTTATTTGACCTGGTTTTTGTATCAGGTAAGGACGATGCAACCAAAAAGATGTAATAATTAATGCGTAGTATTATCTGGTGTAGTAGTTGCCTTATTATCAAGCTTCATTCGCAACCTAAGGTTGTTAACTGATGAGGCATTATTGACAGCAGTGTCCTCACTGATTCGATTTTCTTTAACCAGTTCAAATAATGTTTGATCAATCGATTTCATGCCAGAGCTTGTACTTTTCTCCAGGCTCTCGCGTAGATCCCAAAATTCGCCACGACGAATCAGGTCGACAGTGCGAGAGGTTGGTAATAATAATTCGTATGCCAATACCAGTTTCCCAGCGGCGTCAGGGATCAAACGTTGAGAGAGTACCGCTTTGAATGTGTTAGCAAGCGTATTTAGTATATGGTCACGTTCATCGTCCTGAAACATATTGATGATACGTTCAAATGTTTGTGTTGAGCTATTGGCATGTAACGTTGTCAGGCATAAGTGGCCTGTATCGGCAAATTCCATGACTCGCTGAACGGTGTCTTTGTCACGTACTTCACCAACCATTAAAACATCAGGCGATTGTCGTAACACACTTCGGAACGCTTTTTGATAACTGTCAGTATCAATGCCAATTTCACGTTGGCTGACAACAGATTGTTGATGTGGAATATCATATTCAATGGGGTCTTCAACCGTAATAATATGGCCTAGATCATGTTTGCTACGGTAGTCGATCATGGACGCGAGCGTGGTTGATTTTCCAGATCCCGCTGCTCCTGTGATGATAATGAGCCCGCTTTTTTGTAGTGCAATATCTTTTAATTCAGAAGGCAGACGAAGTGACTCAAAGTCAGGAATGACATTGGGTATTGCTCTAATCGCAAGTGAAGTTTCTTTGCGTTGTCGGTAGGCATTAACCCTGAAGCGACCCAGATCAGGTAATGAGATACCGATGTTTACTTCGTTTTCCTGTTTAAATTCGTTCATTTGATCAGACAGTAAAACCAGGTTTAACATAGCGTCTATTTGTTGGCCGGATAGAGACTTGTTTTCAGTGCGTGGTTGCAGTTGACCATGTACTCTGAACGCAGGTGGGCTACCGGCAATGAGTAATAAATCACTTGCACCTTGATCGCGCATTTTTCTTAATAGTTTTGATAGAAGATCCATTTTTCCCAGCCTTAGTATTTTTCCTTACAGAAGAATCTACCGATTGGGCATAAAAGGCAAGCAAATTATTGGCTAATGAATAAGGTTGAAGGGGTTTTAATCTTAAAGTAATTTTTAGAAAAATTCTGTAATCTATTGAATAGATTATTTATTTTTTAATTCATTATTTGATTCAAAGGGGATTATTTCTGCATTATTATCAGGCTGAAGTGTCTTTTTATTTTGTAGTTTCCCTTGATCTAACTGAGGCGAGATAGCCAGAATTTCGAATACGTTGCTAGATGATTCATAACCTTTTACAAGCGCAAGTTCTTCCATGCCTCCCAACACATCTCGCATAACCATTTCCATGGCTTTTGGTCCGAGTGACATGTGTGACTGATTTTTTTTAGACATTGTTTTAAATACCGATCAAGTGTTATTTGATATTTATCTATCGGCGAATAAAGACTTGAACTTGAGGAAAAAAATGGAGATGGTTGTTTTATAATTTAAGTGACTAGTAAGGTATTTATGTTAAATCACAAGTATTTCAATGAGTAATAATTGATTCCTCATCTTGAATCTTAAGGGTAAATATTTTTACGCTTTATTTTTAAATAACAGGATTGTTGAAGTGGGGGCCTATCTATCAATATTCTCAGGAACAAATGCCTGAATTTCTCTCAGGATGGCGTGATGGATTTTAGGTGTGCCAGCGATGATATTACCGTTCTGTAGGTAGCTATCGTTGCCTCTGAAATCTGTCGTTATACCGCCGGCTTCTTTAATTAACAGAACGCCTGCTGCCATGTCCCATTCGCTTAATCCAAACTCCCAAAACCCATCCAACCTGCCTGCTGCTACGTAAGCAAGGTCTAGCGATGCGGCACCTGCACGTCGAATACCTGCTGTATCAGGGAATAGGGCTTTGAACATTTGCAAGTAGGCATCAAGGTATTCTTGTTGTCTGAATGGAAAGCCTGTGCCAATCAAGGCGCCTTCAAGCTCTTTTTGTTTGGTCACGCGCAAGCGTCGGTTATTTAACTGTGCGCCAGCGCCTTTTGAAGCAGTAAACAGTTCTTGTCGTACAGGGTCATAAACGACAGCTTGATCAAGCCTGCCCTTATGTTTAAATGCGATCGATACGGCAAATTGAGGAAAGCCTCTGACAAAATTGGTCGTGCCGTCAAGTGGATCAATAACCCATTGGTATTCAGCATCACCGCCTTGCAGGCCACTTTCTTCAGCCAGAATGCTGTGTTCCGGGTAGGAGCGTTTCAGAATGCTAATGATTTCCTGTTCAGCCATTTTATCAACGTCTGTCACAAAATCGTTACGCGCTTTCGTGGTCACTGCTAATGAGTCTACGTGGTCTGCATAGCGCATGATGATGTTGCCAGCACTGCGTGCAGCACGTACGGCGATATTTAACATAGGATGCATGATAAATCTGAAACCTGTCACTTGGATAAGGAAGCGCAATGATAGCAGATAACGACACAAAGCTTAATCCACGGGAGCTTAAATTTGTTATTATGCATTTTTTACAAGATTTCGTGATTTTTTATGTTTTCAAATATCAGAATAGTACTCGTAGAAACGAGTCACCCGGGTAATATTGGTGCAGCAGCTCGTGCGATGAAGAATATGAATCTACATGATTTATATCTGGTGTCGCCTGTTAATTACCCTCATGCCGATTCGTTTGCTCGTGCGGCGGGTGCAAATGATGTCTTAAATAATGCGGTAGTGGTTGATACTCTCGAGGATGCAATTTCTGATTGTACGCTTGTTATGGGTGCCAGTGCTCGTTTACGCACATTAAAGTGGCCTCAGTACACACCGGTAGAAGCGGCGGCTGTGTTGAAAAAAGCCAGTTTAACGAGCCCGGTGGCATTAGTTTTTGGCCGTGAGCGTACAGGGTTGAGTAATGATGAATTGCAATTGTGTCATTATTTGGTTCACATCCCCAGTAATGAAGCATTTAGCTCATTGAATTTGGCTGCTGCAGTACAAGTGTTAGCCTATGAGTTATTTCAGGTTTTACAACAAAACGATATTGAAGCTGAACCGTTGGAAGAAGATGACATGCCGGTTAGTCAGGCAGAAATGCATCGTTATTTTGACCATTTAGAAGAAGTATTAGTGAAGGTTGATTTTCTTGATCCGCTGCACCCTAAAAAGTTGATGCGGCGCTTACATCGATTATATAACCGGGCTCAGCCGAATCAGAAAGAGATCAATATTTTGCGAGGTATTCTTTCAGCGGTTGAAAAGGAGATACAGGGGCGCAATAGCTAAATATTCGTGCTAGAGTTTATATTGATTTGGATAAATGATTAATTTAGGAAGTTATTATGTTTAAGCGTATACGTGAAGATATTAGTTGCGTATTTGACCGAGACCCGGCAGCCAGAAATGTACTGGAAATTCTGTTTTCCTATCCTGGCGTGCATGCTTTGTTGTTCCATCGTTTAAACCACGGGTTATGGAAGTTGGGATTGAAATGGTTTTCCCGATGGTTATCAACGTTAGCTCGCTGGTTTACAGGTATAGAAATTCATCCCGGTGCTCGAATCGGCAGACGTTTTTTTATTGATCATGGTATGGGTGTTGTTATCGGTGAAACAGCTGAAATCGGTGACGATTGTACGCTTTATCATGGCGTCACATTAGGTGGTACGAGCTGGAATAAAGGTAAACGTCATCCCACTCTTGAAAATAATGTGGTGGTTGGCGCCGGCGCTAAAATACTAGGGCCGGTCATAATTTCGGCAGGTGCCAGAATTGGATCCAATGCAGTCGTCTTGAAAAATGTTGGAGAGGGCAATACTGTCGTCGGTGTGCCTGGCCGTATTATTACGCCTCTCAAAACTGAACAGGAAGCTAACCGTAAAGCCATCGCTGATAAAATCGGCTTCGATGCGTATGGCATGCACGATGAAATGCCAGACCCAGTTGCTAATGCTATTAATAATATGTTGGACCACATGCATTCAATGGATAAAAAAATTGAAGAAATGTGTGGTGCAATTAAGGGCATGGGGGCGGAAACTGTAGAAATGCAGATACCTGAACTCGGGCCCTGCGAAATCAGTAGTGCTGTCTCATCTGACGATGGGGTGAATAAAGAAGAAGGAAGTGATAGTCCAGAAAAGCTAACTGATTGATAATTCAGCTTTAAACTATTTTTTTAATCTAATACTTGACTATTTTAGTCAGGATAACCTATAATCACCCTACGAATTAGTCAGGCATTTTATGCCCGTGTATTAGTATATTATTTAATTTTGCAGGATATTGCAATGAGACTGACAACAAAAGGCCGTTATGCGGTCACCGCAATGCTCGATTTAGCCCTACGTAAAGACCAGGGTCCTATTTCGCTCGCCGAGATTTCTGAACGACAAGGGATTTCTCTTTCTTATTTAGAGCAACTCTTTACACGTTTACGTCGTTCAGAGTTGGTTAAAAGCACACGTGGACCAGGTGGCGGTTATACGCTGAGTCGCGCTGCTGATGAAATCGCAATTGCTGAAGTTATTACGGCTGTCGATGAAAAAGTAGATAGCACTCGTTGTGGCGGTTTAGGAAATTGCCAAGATGATGAACGTTGTCTGACACATGATTTATGGACTGACTTGAGTGATCAAATTTATCATTTTCTTGACAATATTTCGCTTGGTAGTCTTGTATCACGTGAAGGCGTTCAAGAAATTTCAGAGCGACAGGAACGTCGTCAATCACAATCTCAAACTGTCGATTTAGAACAGAAAACGACTGTCACTGTTTAAGTTAAGTGATAGAGCTGGTTTGGTTAATATTATTTTTTGAATGAGGTACTGAAGTGAGCGACAGGAAATTACCCGTATATCTGGATTATTCAGCAACGACACCGGTAGACCCTCGTGTAGCGGAACTGATGTGTCAGTATCTGACTATGGACGGAAATTTTGGAAATGCCGCATCACGTTCACATGAATATGGTTGGCAAGCAGATGATGCAATTAAAGCGGCACGTGCTGATGTTGCTGCTTTAATTAATGCTGATCCAAAAGAAATTGTCTGGACGTCCGGTGCAACTGAGTCAGACAATCTTGCTATTAAAGGTGTAGCGCACTTTTATCATAAAAAAGGCAAACACATTATTACCTGTAAAACAGAACATAAAGCGGTTCTGGATACATGTAGACAGCTAGAGCGTGAAGGTTTTGAAGTAACGTATCTTGATCCTGAAGATAATGGCCTGATAGATATTGATAAGTTAACAGCTGCTATGCGCGATGACACAATTTTAGTATCCATTATGCATGTCAATAATGAGATAGGTGTTATTCAGGATGTAAAAGCGATAGGTGAAATAACACGTGAGCGCGGCATCATTTTCCATGTTGATGCAGCACAAAGCGCCGGTAAAGTAGAAATCGATATGCAAGATATGAAAGTAGACCTTATGTCATTTTCAGCGCATAAAATTTATGGCCCTAAAGGTATCGGTGCGTTATACGTTCGTCGTAAACCACGTATTCGTCTTGAAGCACAAATGCATGGCGGTGGACATGAGCGTGGTATGCGTTCAGGTACGTTAGCAACACATCAAATTGTTGGCATGGGTGAAGCATTTCGTTTAGCCAAGTTAGAGATGACTGCAGATAATGAAAAGTTAATCAAACTGCGTAATCGTCTTTGGGACGGTTTGAAAGATATGGAAGAAGTTTATATCAACGGTGACATGGATCAACGAATTGCTGGAAACCTGAATGTAAGCTTTAACTACGTTGAAGGTGAGTCATTGATTATGGCGGTTAAAGATCTTGCGGTATCGTCAGGTTCTGCTTGTACATCTGCCAGCCTGGAACCTTCCTATGTATTACGTGCGTTAGGTCGTAGTGATGAGCTCGCACACAGCTCTATTCGTTTCACATTTGGTCGTTTTTCGACAGAAGATGATGTTGATCATGCTGTTGAATTGATGCGTGCCAAGGTTGAAAAACTGCGTGATCTTTCACCGCTTTGGGATATGTACAAAGAAGGTATTGATCTATCTAAGGTTCAATGGGCTGCACATTAAATTAACTATTATTGTTGGCTTAACATTTAAGCTAAATCAGGAGAAGAATCATGGCGTACAGTGAAAAGGTAATCGATCATTATGAAAATCCACGTAACGTTGGTTCATATGATAAAGGTGATACTACAGTAGGTACCGGTATGGTTGGCGCACCCGCTTGTGGTGATGTAATGAAGCTTCAGATCAAAGTTAATGAGCAAGGTATCATCGAAGATGCTAAATTCAAAACTTATGGTTGTGGTTCGGCTATTGCTTCCAGTTCACTATTAACTGAATGGGTTAAAGGTAAAACACTGGATGAAGCGCGTGAAATCAAGAATACAGACATAGCAGAAGAGCTTGAGCTGCCACCAGTTAAAGTACATTGTTCCGTATTAGCTGAAGATGCAATTAAAGCAGCGATAGATGATTATCAAGGTAAGAATTAAGCAATATTCTATTAATTTTTATTTGTAATGCATTGAAAGAAGTGAGTAGTAAATATGGCCATAACATTAACTGACGCTGCTGCAGAGCGTGTAAATAATTTTCTGGATAACAGAGGCAAGGGAATAGGTTTGCGCTTAGGTGTAAGAACGTCTGGCTGTTCCGGCATGGCTTATGTACTTGAATTTATCGATGAGATGGATGAAAGCGATCAGGTTTTTGAGGATCATGGAATTAAGATCATTGTCGATCCTAAAAGTATGGTTTACCTTGATGGTACAGAGTTAGACTTTAAACGCGATGGCCTTAATGAAGGCTTTGAATTCAATAACCCGAATGTTAAAGACAGTTGTGGTTGCGGTGAAAGCTTTACAGTTTAGTTGTTAGTGTCTGATTATGTCGTTTGACCTCACATCAAATTATTTTGAGTTATTTGGAATACCGGTATCTTTTTCAATTGATACCGGTTTTTTAATGCAACAATATCGAGAATTGCAACAAGCTGTTCATCCTGATCGCTTTGCCAATGCGTCTGAACAAGAGCGTCGATTATCGCTTCAGTATGCAACGCAAATAAATGAAGCATTACGTATTTTAAAAGATCCATTAGAGCGTGCGCGTTACATATTACAACTTAAAGGTGTGGTCTGGGATGATGAGCAAACAACGCTTTCTGACCCTGCATTCCTGATGCAGCAAATGGAATTAAGGGAGTCGCTTGAAGAAGTTCGAGAGCAGGCTGACCCATTATCGGCAATTGGTAATATCCTCGATGACGTGACGAAATTATTTCGTGAGAATAGTAAAGTGCTGGAAGCTTTTTTAAAATCTGAAAATGAAGATGACTGGAAGCAGGCAAAAGATCAAGTTAGAAAAATGCAGTTTCTCAACAAACTAACATCGGAAGCAGAGTCGCTAGAGGCTGCTTTGGAAGATGAATTGTAAATTAGTGAACTAACAAAATTATGGCATTACTACAAATTACAGAACCAGGACAAACTGCAGCGCCTCACCAGCGTAAATTAGCTGTTGGTATTGATCTTGGTACAACTAACTCGTTAGTTGCAAGTGTAAGAAATGGTGTAACAGAAACGTTGGCAGATACCGGTGGTAATCATTTGTTACCATCTGTTGTGCGTTATCTTGAAAATAATAATATTGATGTAGGCCAAACTGCTAGACAGGCAGCACCTCAGGATCCCATGAATACTATTGTTTCCGTAAAACGATTAATGGGGCGAGGAATAGATGATATTCGTAAACATGAATTTGGCGGATATAATTTCGTTCAGACAGAATCAGCAATACCCAGAATAGCAACACGTGCAGGAGATGTCAGTGCAGTAGAAGTCTCAGCGGAAATTTTAAAAACATTACGTGATCGTGCTGAAAAAACGTTAGGTGACACATTAACGGGTGCAGTAATTACGGTGCCTGCATATTTTGATGATGCGCAACGCCAGGCTACAAAAGATGCAGCCAAGCTTGCTGGTCTGCATGTGTTTCGTTTGCTAAATGAACCAACAGCTGCCGCAGTAGCCTATGGCTTGGATAAAAAATCAGACGGTATTATTGCGATATATGATTTAGGCGGCGGCACATTTGATGTATCTATTTTGCGCTTAAACCGTGGTGTTTTTGAGGTGATGGCGACTGCAGGCGATAGTGCATTAGGTGGTGATGATATGGATGCTGCCATAGCACATTGGATTATGACTGAAGCAGGTATTAGCGACGATGCTGATCATGCGCAAATCAGGCGCCTTATGCATGAGGGTAGACGTGTTAAAGAAGCGTTGACTGATGTTGATGAGACAGCTGTACAAATTGAACGTATGGATGGAAGTCAATGGCAGGGTGTTTTAACTACAGAAACATTAAATAACTTGATTGATTCACTTGTCAACAAGACTGTTAGTCCTTGTCGTCGAGCATTACGTGATGCTGGGTTGACGATTGATGATATTGAAGCGGTGGTGATGGTAGGTGGCTCAACACGTGTCCCTCTTGTGCGCAAGAAAATAGAAGGCTTTTTTCAACGCCCACCGCTTGTAGATATTGACCCGGATAAAGTAGTCGCGGTAGGTGCTGCTATTCAGGCAGACATACTGGCAGGTAATAAACCAGATGAAGAAATGTTATTACTTGATGTTATACCATTGTCACTTGGCCTTGAAACAATGGGTGGACTGGTCGAAAAATTAATTCATCGTAATACCACTATTCCTGTAGCAAGAGCACAGGAATTTACAACCTATAAAGACGGGCAAACGGCTATGTCTTTACATGTGTTACAAGGTGAGCGTGAAATGGTGTCGGATTGTCGCTCACTAGCCAAGTTTTCACTGCGTGAAATTCCGCCAATGGTTGCAGGTGCGGCGCGTATTAAAGTAACCTTTCAGGTTGATGCTGATGGTTTGTTAAGTGTAACAGCTGAAGAGCAAACCAGCGGAGTTCAAAGTAGTATCGAAGTTAAGCCTTCTTATGGTTTAGAGGATACAGAGATTGAACAAATGTTACGTGATTCGATGGATCATGCAAAAGACGACATGGAAAGCAGGCGTTTGAGAGAACAGCAGGTCGAGGCTGACCGAGTCATAGAAGCGTTAGATGCAGCAATGCGGGCCGATGGTGATAAATACCTTGGTGCCGAGGAAAAAATTAATATAGATATAGCGTTGCAGGCTTTGAGAGAAATTAATCAAACCGATAATGCGCAAGATATTAAACAGGCAGTTAAACAACTGGAAAAAGCGTGCGCCGGATACGTAGAACGTAGAATGAACTCCAGTATTCAGGATGCCATGTCAGGGCATAGTGTTAATGAGTTTGAGTCATAACCGGATTTGAGTGAGAGGAAGTAGTAATGCCGCAGATTATTTTTTTACCCCACGAAGAAATTTGTCCTGAAGGGGCTGTCATCGAAGTAGAATCGGGTGTCACAATCTGTGATGCAGCTTCGAAACACGATATTGATATAGAACATGCTTGTGAAAAATCGTGCGCATGTACGACTTGCCATGTTTATATACGTGAAGGGCTGGATTCTATTAATGAGTCAACTGAAGAAGAAGATGATTTACTGGATAAGGCATGGGGGCTTGAACCTGATTCGAGACTAAGTTGCCAGACGGTGATCGGAGATAAGGATTTAGTTGTTGAGATACCTAAATATACAATTAATATGGTTTCTGAAAATCATTAAACAGTATCGCGTATTGTTAAAACTGCTCGAGACAGGAGAGAGAAAATGAGTTTGAAATGGATAGATACCCTCGATATTGCAATAGAGCTGGATGAGACGCATCCTGATATAGACCCAACCACAATTCGTTTTACCGACCTTCATCAGTGGGTTTGTGAATTATCAGATTTTGATGATGACCCTGAGCATTCAGGGGAAAAAATTCTGGAAGCTATACAAATGGCATGGATAGAAGAGAAGGAATAGTATATTAAACATATAGTTAAGATGCATACTTAACTTAATTTAGCTGTTATCTAACACCTTCTCATTAAATGATATTTTGCCCTCCCTAATTGCTTGAAAATCAAAGCAGCTGTACACTTACACATTCAAATAAAATATGAAAAACCCGTGTAGATTCGTGGGTTTATGTTATTTTATTACAGTTGAAACCTAACTTTGCAAATATGTGGCTTGTAAACACAATCACAGCTAAATTTGTGTAAGAGCAAAAATGGAAACAGGTAGCGCAAAAACTAACTTGCTGGATTTAGATCAGCAAGGACTGAAAGATTTTTTCAATTCTATTGAAGAAAAGCCTTTTCGTGCCAGTCAGATTATGAAGTGGATATACCATGAAGGTGTGGTTAATTTTCAGGACATGACTAATCTGAGTAAAGCCCTACGTAATAAGCTTGATGATATTGCCGAAGTTCGACTGCCAGAAATGACCATGGAGCAACCATCATCAGATGGAACGCGTAAATGGATATTGAAAATGTTTGATGGCAATCAGATAGAAACAGTGTTTATACCTGAAAAAGGCCGAGGCACATTGTGCGTATCGAGTCAGGTTGGATGCACGCTGAATTGCACCTTTTGCTCAACTGCAACTCAAGGTTTTAACCGGAACTTATCAACTGCTGAGATTGTGGGGCAGGTTGTCTTTGCTAATCGTGCTTTAGGTATACCTAAAAATAAGGCCGTAATGCCTGTAACAAATGTGGTTATGATGGGCATGGGCGAACCGCTTATGAACTTTGATAATGTTATTAGAGCCATGGCCATTATGAACGATGATATTGGCTGTGGAATATCAAGACGTCGAATTACATTGAGTACATCCGGTGTTGTACCTCAAATGTTAAAGATGCGCGATGTATGTGATGTGAGTCTAGCGGTGTCTTTACATGCACCAAACGATGAATTAAGAAATGAATTAGTCCCTATTAATAAAAAATATCCGATCAAAGTTTTACTGGATGCCTGTAATCATTATGTAAAAGACAAAGCACGGCGCCGTGTTACGTTTGAGTATATTATGATTGATGGAGTTAATGATTCGCCAAAACAGGCCAAGCAGTTGGCTCGTATACTTGAAACTGTGCCGGCCAAAATTAACCTGATTCCATTTAATCCATTTTCTCAATCAGATTTTAAACGTTCAAGCCCAGAAGCAATTCAAACATTTCAGGATATTTTAATTGCTGCCGGCTACACAACTATTGTACGTAAGACTCGTGGAGATGATATTGATGCGGCATGTGGACAATTAGTCGGGAATATTCAGGATAGAACCAGAAGGCAAGAAAAAATGCGTCAACGGTCAGTTGATATAAGAGGGATAGTATAATGCGCAGTATTTTATATTCGGCGACCATCTTGTCGTTTGCTTTATTATCAGCCTGTGGTGGCGGTAGTGATGAAGTAGTCAAACAAAGCGAGAAATCTTCACGGATTAATGTTGAGCTGGGCATTACCTATTTACAACAAGGTAAATATACCATTGCGATGGATAGACTGACAAAAGCAGTGAGTCAGGATCCGGAGAATGCGATTGCCTATAGCAGCCTGGGATTATTAAATGTTCGCCTTGATCAATACGATAAAGCAGAAGCTAATTTCAAAAAAGCAGTAAGTCTTGAACCTGATAATTCCAGTATCAGAAATAATTACGGTGCTTACCTGTGTAAACAAAAACGTTATAAGGAATCTCAAGAGCATTTCCTTCATGCGGTTAAAAATCCATTATACCGATCACCAGAAAATGCTTATCTCAATGCAGGTATTTGTTCAGCAGATAAAAGCAAAGCTGAAAAACATTTCCGTTCGGCCTTACGCGTTAACTCCAAATTTGCACCGGCTTTATTAAACATGGCTAAGTTAAGTTTGGAATTAAAGCGTTATCTGTCAGCGCGAGCCTATCTTCAGCGCTTTCATGAAGTAAGTAAGTCAACTGCGGCAAGTTTGTGGGCAAGTGTACAAGTTGAAAAAATATTAGGTGATAATAACTTAATGCAAAGCAGGGCATTGTTATTAATACGCAAATATCCTGACTCAGAAGAGACGAGACAATACCATCAATGGAATAAATAAATGAGTAATAAAAAAAATAAAGGCTCAAAAAATGTAAAGCAAAGCCCCGGATCGGTTTTGCGTGATGCAAGAAATGTCAGTGATTTTTCTGTGCAGTATATTGCTTCAAAATTAAGACTTTCAAGTGATGTGGTCGAAGCACTTGAAAATGATGAGCTGGATAAATTGCCGGCTCCAATTTTTGTACGTGGTTATATACGTAGTTATGCGGCAATAACGGGTGCCCCCGGTGAGCAGATTGTTATCAGTTATAATGAAATTATTGGTGAACAATCGGAAGTGTCGTTAAGTACGGTTCGTCTTGGCGATGCATCTGAAGAAACCAGTGCTCAGTGGAAGCGATTTATACCTGCAGCGATTATTGCAATGATAGCCTTATTGATTGTCATTGTCTGGCTGTCATTGGATGTAAAGCCTGCGTTAGATGCTGATGAGGTGAGTGCAGCTAAAGTAGAAATGAATGATCAAGTGCAGCAAGTTGAAGATGATGGAAGTTTAGCTTTACCGATAGAGCAAAAAAAGCCAGAGATCGCTGAGGAC
>Ga0316205_10002207_pt1 | contig 20968 bp, 17 predicted proteins | sample 3monthpyrite_MG_FD_204941 | JGI IMG/M metagenome (GOLD analysis project Ga0316205, IMG submission 204941) | Microbial mat bacterial communities from mineral coupon in-situ incubated in ocean water Damariscotta River, Maine, United States -... | ecosystem: Environmental > Aquatic > Marine >... | reverse complement strand
TATCAGGTTTCAGGACACAGTCATATTTCTCAAAGGTTTTCAAGAAATATTATGATATGACCCCAACTGAGTTTGTAAAATCAAAAAAGGAAGATTCCATTACTTCTTAGTCTGGCAAAGTACTACGGGCACGCCCGCATTATCTTTCGGATAGTTTTTAGAGTTAAGTGAATTCTCGATTCAAAAAATAGTTGTTCATTACAACCATTTTTTACGCTTCATCCAAAAAATTAGTGAAACAGCTACAAAAGCCATTATTCCAAGCAAAGTTGGATATGCCCAAGGCTGACTTAGTTCAGGCATTTGTTCAAAATTCATCCCATAAATCCCAGCCAAAAAAGTAAGTGGAATAAAAATTGCTGCTACAATAGTGAGCACTTTCATAATTTGATTCATCTGATTACTAAGTAATGAGATATGTAAATCAGTTAGCGATTTTAACGCATCCCGCTGTTCGCTTAAATGCATTACTATTTGGTTGAGGTGATTCTTTAAATCTTCGAAGAAGTGTGATATTTCATCAGAAACAAATTTCGACTCGTACTTTGTAATACTTTGAATGGCTAAATCGAAAGGGATAATGTATTTACGAAGTTTTATTTGCTCTTTTTTAAGTTCATTAATTTCGCTCAATGTATTAGTATGATTATCCTCAATAATAGATTGTTCCAATACATCAATTTTTGAAGTTAAATTGTCAAGTACCAAGAAATAATTATCAACGATGGTATCGAGTAAAGCATATAGTAAATAATCATTTCCACGAGATCTGATTTTTCCATGAGCAACGCGAAGTCTATTTCTAACACTTTCAAAAACATCACCTTGTTTTTCCTGAAGGCTAATCAGAAAGTGATCACCAAGAATAAAGCTTATATGTTCTTCTAAAAAAGATTCTTCATGAACACTTAGCATTTTTAATGAAACAAACAGATGATCATCAAACTCTTCAGCTTTAGGTAGCTCAGAAGTATTTAAAGCGTCCTCAAGTGCAAGAGGATGAATTCTAAAATCTGAACCAAGCTGGGTTACTAAGCCGTGGTCATGTAGCCCAATTAAGTTAAGCCAATTTACTTTCTTCGGATCGACTGGAATGGATTCTTTTGAGTAGCTATCAAATTGTTCTTCAACTATTCCACCTGGGTAGTATTGAATCCATTCACTTTTGATATTTACAGAGGAGTGTTCACCAGTATAAATTAAAGTACCTGGCGCAAGACCGATTTTTTTATACATACTCATTAAAATGATTTATAAATACTAGAAAACCCAATTAAGATTTAGTCTGGCAAAGTTCCACTAAAACTCCGGCATTATCTTTGGGATGAACAAATGCGACTAACTTATTGTCGGCACCATCTTTTGGCTGCTCGTTTAAAATAGTAAAACCTTCTCCGCGCAGTCGATCCAATTCTGCAAAAATGTCTATAACTTCAAATGCAACATGATGTAATCCCTGCCCTTTTTTGGCAATATACTTTGCGATAACGGAATCTTCAGAAGTTGCGCCCAATAACTCAACTTTCGATTCTCCGGTTTCAAAAAAGGCCGTTTCTACTTTTTCTGTTGGTACTACTTCTCTTTTAGAGCAAGTAGTGTTCAGAACGGTTTCGTACGTTTTAATGGCTGCTTCTAAATCTGCAACAGCAATGCCAATATGATCAATATGCATGGAAATGTTCTCTAAAGGTTTGAGGTTTCTTTCGTATGTTTAGCGTCGCAAAATTACATGAAAAATAAATGAACCCGTAAATGAAAAAAATTCTATCCATCTCACTTTTATTGCTCGTTTTTATCTCTTGTAGCAGTAGTGAAGATGATGTACCCAAGACAGACGATATAGCCATAATATCAACAGAATTCGGAGAAATTCACGTAGTGTTATATGATGAAACTCCGCAACATAAAGACAATTTTATAAAACTTGCCCAAGAAGGTTTTTACGATAGTACTACTTTTCACCGCTTAATCGAAGGATTTATGATTCAAGGTGGTGACCCAAATTCGAAGGATGATAATGAAATGAATGATGGACAAGGTGGTCCGGGTTATACTATTGAAGCCGAATTCAATAATGAGTTTGTTCACAAGAAAGGGGCTTTAGCTGCGGCTCGTTTGGGAGATCAGCAGAACCCGGAAAAACGCAGTAGTGGGTCTCAATTTTATATTGTTCACGGTCGCTCAATTCCGAGTATTGAACTAGATCAGATACAAGCACAGCGAAATGAATCCGGCCGTCAGGATATGATTCGTAAATATATTCAGGCTCCGGAACGAGTTGAATTATTGAATAAGCTAAAAGGCTTTATGGAACGTCAACAAATGGACAGCGTTGAGGCAACTATTACTGAAATTGAACCTGTAGCTACCGTCGGGTTTGTTCCGGTAACTTATACTGCGGAACAACGAGCCAGCTATTCCGAGATTGGGGGCGTCCCATTCTTAGACGGCAATTATACTGTATTTGGTGAAGTAATTCATGGTCTTGATATCATCGACAAAATAGTAATTCAGGAAACTTCTGCCGGCGATAGACCGGTTGTAGATATTACAATGTCTGTTAGAATTGAAAACATGAATAGAGAAGAAGTTGAAACGGAATTCAGCTATTCCTATTCTAAAGAGTGACGGTAAAAGTTAGATATCTGTTTCTAGCAATGATCGGGTTTTCTTGTGTTCATCAAGTAGAACCCGATCATTATTTTTTGGATGGATATCCTGACTTAATTTTTCGCACAGCAGCGGGTGATCCTGTGCCCACAAAGTTTTTCATCTCCAATGAAACAGTTAATGGTTCTAATGTTTACAGAGTGTTGGATGAATCATTAATACTTACTTCGCGGAAAAATGAATCACTTTATTCCGGCTATATACGAACATTCCATTGGGGAATCTATAATATTGAAGCCACATTTAAAGACGGTAAAATCCAACGTTTAAGATATTGGCATCCAAACAGAATATTAGGAATGGATGCAAACTATATCGAACAATCAGGCCAAGTATGGAATGCAAATGGTACCCGATCAATTTCATGGAATGCTTCGCAACATGTGCATTTTAATCCTTCCACTCAAAAACCAAGAGAGATTCAGGAGGATAGCCTGACGACCTACTTCAATAATTCCGGTATGATCGAGCATTATACCATCCGCAGCGATAGTATGAGTTTGTCTTATTATCCGGATGGTAAAGCGCGATTTTTTCGCCCGGTTGGCATCAAGGGCACTGGTCCGGTTAAAAGATGGTTCCCAAATGGGCAATTACGCGCCATTGGGCAATTTAAAAACTATGAAGAAGACGGTCTCTGGATTGAATACGACTCTTTAGGAAATGAAGTGGATCGAATAATCTACAACTAGTCACAACTACCGCTTGAATTCATGAAATTCTCTGCTAACTTGTTGCAGGGCAATTAAAAAAAGTGACCATGAATCTTAATTTTCCATCTTTATCTGTCATTGGTGAATCTGCTTATCAAACCTTTCAAAGATTCCCACTTGTAATTGTAAGTTCCTTAATTGGTACAGCTAGTGTTGTTTGGTTAATAAACCAAAATGGCGCAACTGAAATTCTTGAAGCCAAAGTTTTTGCTCTTAGTTTTGTAGGTTTTTTAGGAATTTCCTGGTTGTTTGCTTTCACCATACTTTTGGAGCAGTTTAAAATAAAAATCCCTTTAAAATGGGGATCCATAGTAATTGCTGCTTTAATTTTAGTGGGTTACTATTTCTATATAGATTCTATTTTGATTGATGCTAGATATGAAGTTTGGTATCAATTAGCTCTCTTTTTTCTGGCAACACATTTGTTTGCTGCATTTGCACCTTTTGTAAACTCAATTAACAGAGACCAATTTTGGGAATACAATAAAAATCTGTTTTTAAGAATCTTAATTTCAGTGCTTTACTCAGGAGCTTTGTTTGTTGGATTAAGTATTGCAATGTATGCCTTGGATGTATTGCTGGAAATAAATATTGAAGAAGAATTTTATCCCTCATTATTTATAATAATTGGTGGTGTTTTTAATACTTGGTTTTTCCTTTGGGGCGTTCCATCCAAAGAAAAAATTCTTAAAAATGAGATTAACTACCCCACCGGCCTAAAAGTCTTTGTCCAATATGTGCTGATACCTCTAGTTACGGCATACATCATCATCCTGTATGCGTATCTTTCGAAAATAATCCTGCAATGGGAGCTGCCAAATGGTTGGGTAGCAAATCTGGTGCTTACTTTTTCAATTGCCGGTATCTTATCGCTGCTGCTGCTTTATCCAATTCAGGAAAACGAGGACAAAAAATGGATTCAACTATTTTCGAAATGGTACTATCGAGCTTTAATTCCGCTGATTGGTCTGCTATTATTTTCGATATGGGTGCGGATTTCTGAATACGGGGTAACCATTAATCGATTTTTTGTAGCCACCTTAGGTGTATGGCTTACATGCATTGTCATTTACTTTATCGTCTCAAAAGTTAAGTCTATAAAAGTGATACCTATGTCGTTGGCGGCCTTTGTTGTGTTTAGTGCAATTGGGCCATTAAGTGCATTCAATGTATCAGAAAGAAGCCAACTCGGGCGATTAATGGAGATTATTGAAAGCAATAATATTGAACTCCCTGCCTCAGAATCTCCGAATCAGGCAACAATTCCTGAAAGTGAAATTATAGAAATACAATCCATTGTACATTATTTGGTTGATAATCACGGAGTGGAATCATTCAGCAGTTTATTAGGCGAAGAAAAATTTGCTGCAATAAATGATGCCTCGAATTCGAAGAAAATCATACTAGAAGATTTCTTAGGGGTACCACATGGTACAGGTTTGTTTATTGATGGAATGCTAACCGGACAAAATTATGCTTATAAATTTTATGAGAATCCTACTTTAAACATTTCCGGATATAAATATTTCTTAGGTACTTTCGATTTTAACTCGTCTGAATTAAAGCATTCATTTACAATCGAAGAATCTGAATTCAGTCTCACTTTTAATGACGAGAAATTGATATTTGTTTTAAAGGGTGCGGACTCGGAAACTGATATATCCATTTTAAACACCTTACGTTCTTTACATGCCACAAATGATGGAGATTGGTATTCAAGTTCATGGGATTCTTCCCAAATAATCATTAAAAAAGATACAGCAGAATTAGGCTTGCTCTTGCTAATTACCTCTGTTTCCGGACAAACAGGACCAATCGAGACTGTTTCAAACATAAATATTCAGGTTTTTGTTAAATAGTTGAAGAGAATTTTTTTCAGCCAAATTATCATACATTCCCAACATCGAGAACTAACTATTGGGAGCCTGAGATGCCGCGAAATTTAATATTCATCCTATTTTTTTCCGTTTTAATTACCGCGACTACTGTCGGGCAATCTTCCATTGAAACACCCTTTTCAAAAGGAGTTAATTTAACAGAATGGTTTCAAGCTACATCACCCACGGTCATTGATTTTTCAAAGTATACCTTTGAAGATTTAGTAGATGTAAAATCGCTGGGTGTTGATGTTTTTCGTTTACCCATTAATCTTCATTCTATGACAACAGGCGCCCCGGACTATGAACTGGATCCGCTTTTTCTATTCTTTTTAGATCAAGTGGTTGATTGGGCCGAAGAACTTGAGCTCTATATAATTTTAGATAATCATACGTTCGATCCGAATGATGCAACCGATCCAAATATTGACCGAACATTAAATCCGGTTTGGAGAAATATGGCGGAGCATTTCAAAGATCGATCTAACTTTGTTTTGTACGAAATTCTAAATGAGCCTCATGGAATTTCAAATGCCGCTTGGAGTAACATTCAGGAGGGAGTGATTAACACTATACGAACAGTAGATTCTACCCATACAATTATTGTTGGCGCTTCCGACTATAATAGTTTTAGAAGCCTGCAATTTCTACCAGAATATGCTGATACCAATCTTATCTACACGTTTCATTTTTATGATCCTTTTGTTTTAACACATCAAGGTGCTACCTGGACGGATCCTTCTATGGCTCCATTAAGTGGTGTTCCCTTTCCTTATGATGCAACCAATATGCCCGCATTTCCAAGTGCATTAAACGGAACATGGCTACAAGGCGCGTTTAACAATTATGCAAATGAAGGCACTGTTGCAGCTGTTCAATCCGCCTTAGATATTGCCATTAATTTTTCGGAGTCGCGGGGCGTACCGGTTTTTTGTGGCGAGTTTGGCGTATATATCCCCAATAGTGATAATCAGTCTAGAGTAAATTGGTACGATGGAGTTGCCGGTTATTTATCTGAACAAAATATAAGCTGGACCATCTGGGATTATCGCGGTGGTTTTGGCGTGTACGAAGAAGGTGGAAATGACTTATTTAATCATGATTTGAATATTCCATTATTAGAAGTACTTGGATTTAATACACCGGAGCAAACCGACTTTATTATTCAAACAGATACAACCGCTTTTGAAATTTATTCGGATTTCACCAATCAGGGAATCAGAACGGCAAATAATTTAAATGCCGGGACACTAGATATGTTTAACACACAATTTGTAATTGATGGTGATTACAGTATTTATTGGACGGGTTCTAACCAATATGAGCACGTAGGATTTGATTTTGTACCAAACAAAGACTTATCGCAGCTTGTAAGTGATGGTTATGAGCTGGTGTTTTATGTACGGGGCGAAGTGCCAACCTCGTTCGATGTTCGGTTTATCGATACTAAAACGAGCGAAGATGGTGATCGACCCTGGAGGATGAACAAAAAAATAACCGAGAATGATTTATCCTGGGACGGTAGTTGGGAAGAAGTTAGAATTCCACTCAATATAATCACTGAAATGGGCAGCTGGGATGAAAACGAGTGGTTCAATCCACAAGGTGATTTTGATTGGGCGGCAGTGGATGTATTTCAATTTGTTTCAGAAGATGGACCAATGGGTGAAGCAGAAGTATGGCTTGATGAAATCGGTATTGTTGAAGCAGGTGGAACAACGGTGGGTAGTGAATTAAATGAAAGGCCGTTGAATTTTCAATTAAATCAAAACTACCCAAATCCATTTAACCCAACAACCAAGATTAGTTTTCAATTATCTGAATCCGGAATCACAAGTTTGAAAGTGTTTGATGCCCTCGGTCGAGAAGTCGCTCAATTAGTAAATTCATCTCTTCTTCAAGGCTCGTATGCTTTCGAATTTGACGCAACCGGTTTAGCGTCCGGCGTTTACTTCTACAAATTGACTACAACATCCGGCACAGACATTAAGAAGATGGTATTATTGAAATAAGAATCAGTTTAAATAGACGTACATATTATAACTGAGACAAAGTTTTGGGGAATTTCCGGTATAATTTTTTTCGTGCCTTTCACCGGCATTAACACATTACTCAATTTCAATTCCACTAAGGTTCGATTTAAAGTGTTGAGTTATGAGTGTTGAGTTTTGAATTGAAAGATTTCAATTCCTCTAAGGTTCGATTAAAAGCTCTTAGTGTAACTCCGTTTAAATTGATTTTTAAGATTTCAATTCCTCTAAGGTTCGATTAAAAGAATAAAATGAATTTTAAAATTACGAATATGAAACACATTTCAATTCCTCTAAGGTTCGATTAAAAGACGTAGTGTTAGTGAACGATCCTAGCGTGGGCAATAATTTCAATTCCTCTAAGGTTCGATTAAAAGTTGCGGAATGTATGTAGATGCCAACTTATTACAGAAATTTCAATTCCTCTAAGGTTCGATTAAAAGGCGTGGGCAATACCGAAGGACATGACACTAAAGCTATTTCAATTCCTCTAAGGTTCGATTAAAAGTAAGCGGTGTTTGTATTTAAAAGCAGCGGTAACAGTATTTCAATTCCTCTAAGGTTCGATTAAAAGCTTATAGAGCCCTCTAAAGACAATCTTCCGATGCTTATTTCAATTCCTCTAAGGTTCGATTAAAAGAGGCAGCAGCGCATAGCTTGTACAGCCTGATGAAGAATTTCAATTCCTCTAAGGTTCGATTAAAAGCGCTCAAAAGTATAGAATTTTTGAACTGTATACGATAATTTCAATTCCTCTAAGGTTCGATTAAAAGGAGAGCTTCTTGGACAAGTAAGCACTCTTAATGCAATTTCAATTCCTCTAAGGTTCGATTAAAAGGCCTATGTTAGAGCTGCAAGCAAGTACCTTTAGCGATTTCAATTCCTCTAAGGTTCGATTAAAAGTATCTGAGTGCAAATTTGCCATGGTTCATTGTTGGTATTTCAATTCCTCTAAGGTTCGATTAAAAGTCGGGATTTCCTAAGTCCTCTCACTATTTTGATTTATTTCAATTCCTCTAAGGTTCGATTAAAAGCACAGAATTAAATGAAACTATTTAATGCTAGTCGCAATTTCAATTCCTCTAAGGTTCGATTAAAAGAGAATTAGGAGCATTGGAAAGCGACCCCAAACGGCATTTCAATTCCTCTAAGGTTCGATTAAAAGCGTGGAAAGATAATCCGTTATTGCATGATGATGATGATTTCAATTCCTCTAAGGTTCGATTAAAAGGCACTAGGCTCGTTTGCCGCATGGATGGATCCATCTATTTCAATTCCTCTAAGGTTCGATTAAAAGCTGTAGCAGCTCATCATCGGCCAACCACACCTCTATATTTCAATTCCTCTAAGGTTCGATTAAAAGTGAATGCATTAAGAAGATGATGCACCTTAATAGACCTGATTTCAATTCCTCTAAGGTTCGATTAAAAGCGCAAGAAAAACGCCTAGTCGAGTTGTATTTGTAGGATTTCAATTCCTCTAAGGTTCGATTAAAAGTGCAAGGTCAGGCACTAGATCTGCTAATTATGGTATATTTCAATTCCTCTAAGGTTCGATTAAAAGTGTTGTTGATAATGTGATAGACACTTCGCATACATATTTCAATTCCTCTAAGGTTCGATTAAAAGAAAAAATTACTGCTCTTTATGGGGCGATGAAAGCCCGATTTCAATTCCTCTAAGGTTCGATTAAAAGGTTGATTAAAAGCCTGAGCGTGATTGCGCATGAGGATTTCAATTCCTCTAAGGTTCGATTAAAAGCGCAACCAACTATCGGCCGCAGCACTATTTTTACAAATTTCAATTCCTCTAAGGTTCGATTAAAAGGAGATGGAAGGCACATTCAGAATCTCAGAAACACCCCATTTCAATTCCTCTAAGGTTCGATTAAAAGTTGCACAAGGCTTCCATCATGGCCTGTACTACATCATTTCAATTCCTCTAAGGTTCGATTAAAAGTGATAGCCCTGATGTAAAGGTGAAGATTGAAAAATATTTCAATTCCTCTAAGGTTCGATTAAAAGCTTTCTTAAACCATTTCGGCGGTTATACCATGCATCATTTCAATTCCTCTAAGGTTCGATTAAAAGCGTTAATGCGAGATATGCGGGACAGGAGTAAGGTGTATTTCAATTCCTCTAAGGTTCGATTAAAAGTTATGATCCAAGGTGCTAGTATCCACTTTCCACCGATTTCAATTCCTCTAAGGTTCGATTAAAAGCAGTTGTTGTTGGCAAAAACTAAAGCTCTTACACAATTTCAATTCCTCTAAGGTTCGATTAAAAGCCAACTGAAGATGATTTTGAACGAGCGAGGCGAACGGATTTCAATTCCTCTAAGGTTCGATTAAAAGCCGATTGGTGGTGGAGTACTGAAGGATATTAAAACATTTCAATTCCTCTAAGGTTCGATTAAAAGCTGCTTTCACCCCCACCAACACCACTTAGCGCACTTATTTCAATTCCTCTAAGGTTCGATTAAAAGGACATTAGAGGAAGGGCATGAGGTGTTCTATAATAAATTTCAATTCCTCTAAGGTTCGATTAAAAGGGCAGGATTACCGCATCACCTTGGATAAGAAAAGCAATTTCAATTCCTCTAAGGTTCGATTAAAAGTGCCAGTGTGAGATTTAATCATCGATTTCAGACTTAATTTCAATTCCTCTAAGGTTCGATTAAAAGGCGTATTGTGCCGCAGTAGGTGGTAAAGCATACAAATTTCAATTCCTCTAAGGTTCGATTAAAAGTTACTGGTCGCAAATCGTTAAGCATAGAAGAAGCAATTTCAATTCCTCTAAGGTTCGATTAAAAGAAAATGCTGAACTGGATGAAATGCAACGCAAAATAATTTCAATTCCTCTAAGGTTCGATTAAAAGAATGATTACGGATCGAATAATTTCTACCATTAACAGATTTCAATTCCTCTAAGGTTCGATTAAAAGCCACGGAAACCAATCATTTAGACTTGATTGGGCTTATTTCAATTCCTCTAAGGTTCGATTAAAAGGAATTTAGGCTAGTCTTTTACCACAATAAATACACATTTCAATTCCTCTAAGGTTCGATTAAAAGTATTATGGATGAAGGGGAAGGCTACGGTAGATGGAATTTCAATTCCTCTAAGGTTCGATTAAAAGGAACGCTGCAAACTTTGTTATAACCAGCGCTGTAGAATTTCAATTTCTCTAAGGTTCGATTAAAAGCAGTTTCAAACCAATTTTATTACCATACAAGTAGAATTTCAATTCCTCTAAGGTTCGATTAAAAGGTTTTTGAAGCAACTCAGAGGAACGGTAGTAGTAAGATTTCAATTCCTCTAAGGTTCGATTAAAAGGGTTTTTTGCCCATTGTATCGAGTATCTAAAACGTAATTTCAATTCCTCTAAGGTTCGATTAAAAGAATGTAAGTAAGACTTTTCTTGCTTCATTTTTAGAATTTCAATTCCTCTAAGGTTCGATTAAAAGTAAGCATTGAACAACAAGAAAAAGCCCTTGATTTAAATTTCAATTCCTCTAAGGTTCGATTAAAAGCCGCTGAAAAATCATTGCTTCTGGCTCGTAAATACGCTTTTTAATGTTAATATGCTATGCTTTTGTCGTCAACCTTCAATAGTGCGAAATCCCTAGGGGGTTGACGATCCTAAAAAACATACGCAATAGACTCTTAGAGTAGGGTTTTGACATTAGTGCATTCTTAAAATTTGTTTAAGAGGCGTGTCTCTTTCCTGCTCGACGACCCACAATGGGTTACACAAAATTACCGGCACTACTTTTTTCGATGCCAAGAACCTCTCTATTACTCCATCGTTTGCTACCCACACAATAAATAATAACAGAGTCTTCTTTGGGGTTCATTAAGGCTTTTATTTTGTATTTCAGTTCTTCAAGTTGGGCATTTGTAAGTTCACCTTCAAAAACCGAATTTTGAACATGGTTTAAATACGCTCGAACCAACTTTAGCATTTTTGCTACACGCTTCACATTAATATCATAAACTAAAATGTAATACATACATATAGAATTTTTTGCGTTATAAATTGAGTCGGATTTCAACCTTCACTTTTTCCCAATCACTTCCGGTGTGCCGAATTTTGGCAATCGCGCAACTAACTGGAGCCTCCTGATCAAGTAATTTCCCAATAATGAGATTTTCACTTTGCGGGATATAACCCAATTTGGTATCGCCATAATAAACCTCAATTGCGTGTTGATCATGGATATTCTTTGGTTCCGGTACCATGCTTAACACCATATTTTCCCGTAACTCATTCAAAATAGTGTCTCCTTCATAATAGGCATACCCGGCTATACAAAATCGATTGATGGTGTAGACTTCCCCCGGCTTAATTTTTTGGATGATTGAAAAAAGTGAATATCCAAATGGAAGGGCTAATAGTTTTTTAAAAAAGTATGCTCTATTCAAAACAATAAATAAGTGGTTTACCACCAAGCTTTAAATGGTTCAAAGGCTGCAGCATCGGTAAGGTGCTTCACCAGTTTATAACACTCCAGTCGTATTAACCGCCTATATGAAACCTTTCGTTTAAGTGATCGGTGCATAATGGTAGTTTGGAGCTTTTCTTCAAAGGCTTTTACAAATATTTTACGACCTGTTGGGCTTAGGTGACAGAAATTAAGTGAAGTGTCGAAATGGGAGTGATTAATTTGACCTTGGTTTAGGCAAGCAAAGATGACCCGATCAGCTAATAATGGCTTAAAAATTTCGGCTAAATCTAATGCGAGTGAATACCTGCGATCTCCGGGTTCGTGCAAAAAAGAAATGAGGGGGGAAAGCTGTGTTCTATAAATCTCGGTTAAACAAGTGGAATAAACCATAGCATTTCCAAACGAAATGAGCGCATTAACGGCATTATCAGGTGGATTCCTGACGCGTTTTTCAAAGTCATATTTTTCGCCTAAAATAGTTGGGAAAGCGCTGTAATATGCTTGGCGAATATTTCCTTCAAGCCCCATTAACTCTTGGATGTCTTTGGCTAATGGGACGCTTTCTAGATGCCGCTCTACTCGTTCAATAGATTCGGAAGTATCACCGGCTCTTCCCTTATAATACTTAAGGTTTCGAAGCATGTTATTGGCCGAACCGATAACAAACTGAAGTGCCAGACGCATTCGTTTTTTAGCATTTTTGTAGTGATCTACTTGGTTCACCAACAGAAAGCCACTCAGCAAATATTCTCTGGGGTAATAGCTGCCGTTGTAAAATCCATAGTAGTTAAAAAGATGTGCAGGGATGTTATTTTTTGATAAAAACTGAAGTAATCTGGCATTGAAATTAATTTCCCCAAAAATCATAAGCGAATCCACGTCATCAATGGGTATAACCCGTTTGTTTAGCGAATCAAATTCCTTTTTGAAGTCCCCCGCCTCGGTAATCAGTTCCCAGTTTACGGTTTCTCCGTTGGAAGAATCCATTTCTGCAAGCAATTGTTCCTCTTCTTTATAAGGTAAAAAGAACAAGGTGTTTTGCTTTTTCATCAATTTGCCCGAACTGAATATGTAATATGGTCGTTTCATAACATTGCAATCCAATTTTAACTAATGTTTTGTTGTTTGAAATTTTCAACTATAACACAATTCGTTATATGAGCACTTTTTACAAATTTTCCACTCCACTGCTTTTGGTGGTTTTTCAAGTGCGATTATTTTTTGGATATTCGGCAGGATTTTCTGCTCTATTTCAACCCGGTCTATTTTTTTTAATATAACCTGCTGAGTTTGTTTCAATTTGGGGTAATTAAGCTCGCCTATATAACCCCGCTTTTCAATTTCATTTTCAAATTTCTCCATCATTTCTTCATCCGCTATGTGTATTCCTTTCTGTTCTAGATACCACATATAATATTTAAGCTGCCAGGTGTGGGCGGTGTCCATACTGGCCGATTTCTTTACCTCGTGAATTATTTTTTTATCGTGATCAATCCAATCCACCACAATCACGCCATCTATACTTATTTCCTTTTTTTCTCTTTGGTAGCTGGTTTCGTGAATATGTTTCCCCATTCGAACGGCATCACTTTCTTGCTCGCACTGAATGTTATGGGCAAAAAACCAAAGTTTTCTGGCGCATATAAAGAAGTACGCTACTTCGGTGCCTGTGATGGGGTTATTGGATTGTTTCATTAGGGTGTTCTTTTCTGCTACTCAATACCTGACAGGTATTGAGTAGTGGTATTAGAAAATTGATGATGGATTTTACTATTCAAAAAGCGATAACATTTTTTCTTGGTTTAATTCCCGGTGGATAGTTTCGAAATTCTTTTTGGTTCCAAACCAATTCATTGCTTCTTGAGTATTAACCTGAGAGGCTTTATTCAATAAAAAAGAATGCCAGCTACTAAACGCCCAATCATTGGGGCTTTTCACAAAACCGTGATGCACAGGGTTGTTGTGGATGTAGGCAATCAACCGAACAAAATAGTTGTCAGAATCAATAAGCTTTCGATTAAAATTGGGGATGAAGAGACTTCCTCTACGACCATACATTTTGTTATAAGCTTGTGTGTAGCTGTTAAAAAGATGAGAGAATTGTCGACTAATTATTTTTTCAATCCCTTCAAAGGTTTTTAACCCTTGAAGGGGTGTAGTTGAATTTTTTTTCTTCTGTCGAACAAACTCCAACACCTTCTCCTCACTTTTCACCCTCACCATCAAATGCAAGTGATTGGGCATTAAACAATAAGCAAAGGTATCAACTATGGGATGTACATGATGGCGGTACCGCCCCAGGAAATAGTTGTAATTATCCTCGCTGCGGAAGAGATTTTCGCTTCCATTGGCGTGCGCCCAAATATGGTAGGTATGCCCCGCTTGCAGCGGGATGCGCGGTTGAGGCATGGTTCTTTAGTTTAGAAAGTTGTATGTATTGTAGTCCATTCAAACCTTCAAGGGTTACAAACCCTTGAAGGTTTGAAAGTTAATTTCTAAGGCGTATTCATAAAGGCTGTATCTTTTGTTTCACGCTTCATACCCCATACCCGTCAGATTTTAAAAACCTGACGGGTATTAAGTACCAGTGAGATAAATTAGCCGGCAATTTGGGTTTCGTGGTCAAAATCTAAGATTTGATTCAAGATTTCTTCTTCGGCTTTTTGAAGGGCATCAACTGTTTCAGATTTAGTATGTACATATCCCCCAGCTGATAATGTTACGAATGTATCAACACCTTCAATGTTCTCATCTATAATTGGGTCTGCCTTTTTTGAATCTTCTTCAGATAGCTTTGCACGAATACTACCCGCAATTAAATTGGCATTGTCGCTAATCGTAACAGCTAGAGTTTCCATTAAGCTGAAAGTTCTGGATTGATTAGAAGTTATTTTCCAATGGATGATAGCTTTAGCTAATCCTTTGGCCCATTCTTCCCTGAGTTCTTTTGGAGCAACTAAGCATGACCCAAAAATAGTCTTTGATTCTGTCCAACCACCTTCTCTTAATTTGGTAATAGTTGCGTCCGACATTTCCGGCTCAAAAGAATTGAGGCTTACCGTAAAAAGACGGCGTAAATCTATGGCAATGTCAAATACAAAAAGTCCCGTAGCTCTTTTATTATCTGGAATCCATTTTCTATTCAAACTTCTGTCCTTACCTTCCAAAAAAGAAACGATCTCCTCCTCGCTCAATTCATTATTATTCACATCCCGAACAATTACTTTATTATTTGGACGATCACTTCTATCGAATGAAGCATTCTCTTTATCAACACCAGCTAACAATGGGTGTAAAGCACGCATTGCAGAAATAGAAAGAGGGCTTCGACGTTTTAATGTCCGATCTTTTCCGCCTTTGGCCGCCTTCATCCAGCCACCAATTAACTGATCTGCATAAGTTGGGTCACATGTGCCATAAACTTCTCCTTCTTTTAACTCTTTTTGCTTGGTTACATCAAAGAGAAATGTGGTAGGAGATGGAGTTTGTTCAATAGCCTCACAAAGTGTATCTATCAAAGATCGCTTTACTTGTTGACCGCTTGAGAAAGGAACGTAACGTCTAAACTGCGGATCGTAATAAGTTTTTTGTCCATCAGAGACATTAAAAACGGTATGCTCTGCTCTTTTTAGGGTTCTAATATATATAGTGTTCATAATGTTGGGATGGAGTTATTGTTGTTTTTCAAAAAAGGTGTAGTCGAATTTCAAAAGGGTAGAGAAATAACCAAACTCTTCATTCGTCATAAGGTGCACTTCGTCTCTTAGTTTCTTTATCGAAATAAGGGATTCTTCCTCTAAATCAGGAATCATTGCTATAAGTGCTTCTACAAATTTTTTCTTTGAAGTAGAAGCAAAAAGCTCATTTTCAATCAAGTTTTTCCGACCCGTTCCTTTTCCGCTGTTACGGTAATTGAGAATAACTTGGGCAACCTCTTGTGTGTAATCGGTGATTTCTTCTTTGTTTTTTGATAGCATAGCTGTTAACCAGGTTTTGTAGGCTTTATAGGTTATAAAATCTTCATCTTTTTTAAGGGGAAATTTCTTTGTGTTTCTCATGTATTTAGTCAGATTCTGGGGTCTTAACGCTAAGAGCCCAATACTGCCCAGTTCACACGCTCGTTTTATATGAATCCCAAAAAGACTCTCGAAATCCTTTTTGTTTATTGGGAAATCTTCCCCAAAGAGTTTTTGATATACTTCCTTTAACTTTTTTCCTGACTTTAATTGGAAAGGGAAAAAGCCAACGGTTTTATTTGTTTGCCCATATCCATAGATATAAGCCGTTAAAACCTTTTCGAAATTTAGATTTCCTAAACTAAAATAGAGTTGCGACCAAGCTACAGTATTAACTTCCGCAAGCTTTTCATCAGCTTTGAAAACTTTTGCTGTGGTTAGTTCACCAAAAGTGAAGTTATCCCTATAATCAGTTCCCAATGAATAGGCAACCCATTGGCCGTTCCAGCTATTAATTTGATTACCTCTGAGCTTATTGAGACCCGGGTCATTTAAATATTTACGATAATGCTTCCATCCTTCAAAAGTTTGCAGGGTAATTTCTGCATCGTTAAATAAAATAGTGTACCCACCTGCTACCCCTAACCCCAAACCACTTCCTATCCAGGATAAATAGACTTCTTCTTGGTCAGCAGGAATCGTTACATCGCTAACTAGCCCAGAGGTACTGGCAAATTCCTTTGTTTCAGAAGCTGGAAACCCAATCGCAAAGCTGGCGTCAGGTGTTTCTTCCTTAACCTTAACATCTAGATTCGATAATTTTTCTATGCGTTCCTCTTCTGACAACAGGTGTGATTTTTGACCTTTTTTCATTTGCACAAAAGGAGAATTCGTAACCCATTGCATATATTTTGGGTGATTATAGAAAAGCTCGAAATATTCCTTTTCAAAAAACTCTTTGGGTGAAAGTGCTTTCCCATACTTATCGTTATAAGCGTTTAAAAAAGTGCGGCCAACTACTGCGGTTATCATACGAACTGGTGGGTTACATCGTGCATTGCGGTTTCTATTTTTGAGACATCCAAACCAGTCTCTTCTGAGTATGCTCCATTAGGCACTAAAAAAGGCTTATTTCCTTTTTCCGATTGTCTCTTAGCCTTAACCCAAAAATAGCGAACTGGGATTTCAAGGTTCAGTCTTTGCTCAAAATCTCCTGTTTCATAATCATATAAGTCTGACTCACAAATACAACTAACCGAGTCAATATCTAATAACTCAAAAAGAATAGACTTGCTGCGATGAGTGAGCTTGTCGATTCTTATACTCTCATCAACTTTAAAAATGGTATGTTCCTCAATATTCATAAAGTCAATTTCAGTGAACACACAATCTATTTTTTCCTGCAACTCTTTTTCTAGCAACGGCTCATCAACTGGAAGAACTTCAAAAGAACGATTTAGAATATCTAATTTATAAGGCAACGCCTTATTCTTATCCTTTGGGGGAGCGATTACATACACGTCTTTTAAATCAGCCACTTTCCCTTCTTTGCGTTTTCTATTAATCCTTCCAAACCGCTGAATTAGTGAATCGAGCGGAGCTGTTTCCGTAACCATCAAATCGAAACTAATATCGAGACTTACCTCCACGATTTGGGTAGAAACAACAATACACGCTTTTTCCGAGGTATTGAAAACACCGATTGTTTTTCCTTCTTCATCTAAACCCAATAACTGTTGTTCTTTTTTATTTCGGTCTCCACGTTTAAAACGGCTGTGTAGTAAAAGAATAGGGATGGACGGGTACATTGCTTTTAGTTGTTCATACAATTCTTGAGCCCGAGCTACTCGGTTAGCAATCACCAGTACTTTTTCATCTTTTTGTATTGCTTGCTTGATAATTTTTTCTGAGTCTTCAAAGTCAATAAGCTTATGAACAATGTGTCGATTAAACCGATCAAGCTCTTTTTCTTCAAGGTTAATTTCCAACACATCTTCTTCAAGTATTTCATACAATTTGTTATACAAAACAGAAGGCATGGTTGCTGTACCAATATGAATTCTACATCCAATCTGCTTTAGTGCTTCAACAATTTTGAGAACCAACGCCTGAGATACTCCGGTGTATGTGTGCACTTCATCTAAAATAACATCGCAATTTTTCAAATCGAGAATAAGTGCTTCAAATCCCTTCATCCCAAAAATTATACTAACAAGTTGATGTGGAGTAAGCACTTTTATAGATGATCCAAATTGAGATTGTAATACTGTTTCTTCTTGCTCTTTAGTTCTTTTAACCACTTTTGAAGTTGAATGAAGAACTCGAATATCTAAATCTGGATTTTTGTCTTTAAGATCAGAGGTCACTCGTTTAAACATGGCATTTATCGATGCTTGAAATGGCAAAGTATAGAATATCCGTCCTTTGCATCTTCTAAAAAGGTAATCTGTTTTTCCGGCACCTGTACAAGCAACAACTAATGAATGGGTTTTATCAGAGTTGGCAGACTTTAAAGAAAGAGGGTATGAATCGCTGGTTCTATTAAAGAACGAAAGGTCGGGACTTTTAAACGTGCGATGTAGTTGTTCTTCTGTGTTATCAATTAAAGCTGATGCGAAATGATCTGCACCCATTAATATACCTCTCCACTCAGAGAAACCACGCTTTCTAACTTCTTGTTCGCAATACTCAACTACAAAATCTAAATTTTCTTCAGCTTTATCCCTGGAAATTTCCTTTGTCTCAACTCCAAGTTCTTTTAAAATTCCCAGACCTATAAGGCTCCATTCTTCCCAATTTCCAAAATGATGTTTTCTATAATAATCTCCTTCCTCTAAATCTAAAAGACCTCGTTCACCCGCATCTCTCCGAACAGATTTATGATGCCCCACAACCATCTCTATTAAAAAGGGATGTTCATTTTCCGGAAACAGAGAAAGAAAAAATAAAGAAGCTATTTCGTGTCGGAATACTTTTGAGTTATTTTCTAAATAGTGTAATCTTTTTTGAAAAACAGGATGAGCTTTCCCAATATCGTGTAACAATGCGCCTTTCCATGCAAGCTCAGGATTTAATCCTGTATGTTCTGCAAACCGTTGTGCGGCTTTACCCACATGAATCAGGTGATCCTTTAATGGTGTCCACTCCGGTCCCGATTTTGCAAAAACTTGTTCCATATTAATATTGGGTTACGGGTTCACCAACAATTCGTATCCATCCATACATGGGCTCTTTTGTTACCCGATGATATCCTACCAGGAAAGCGTGTTCGGTTTCTTCAAAAACCAGTTCGTACCCGGGGAAAGATTCGTCATCAGTCTCAAATTCTTCTTTTGTAGTTTCCCGGATTGAAATGGGTAATACAACATCCTCATTTCTCGCAAGGCAGAGGTGTTGTTTTGAAGCTAAGTTTGCATCCTCAAATGAAGTAAAAGCGAGGCGAAGAATTGGCTCATGTAGAACTCCTCGACCTAAAATAGAAGTTGGGCGATCGAATTTTTTTACTCCACGTCCTGCACTTACCGAATTCCATCCCCTAGTTTGTATTACTTCTTGATGTGTAGATAAATGTTTGTAAGAAAGCCGGTGGCCTACAATTTTGTGAATTCCTGGTTTTTCCAATAATTCTGGAAAAAGCTTCTTCTCCATACCCTCAATAATAGAAGGGGTTAAAAACTGTTGGCTAAAAGTCTCGCTGTCTCGAACTGCTGTCCAAGGTTTTAAAAAACCAAAAGGACCCTTGTATGTTACTATATAAATATTCATAGCATAAATATTTTGTATTGAATAAACCTGACAGATTTTAAAAATCTGTCAGGTTTGGTAGTTTCTTTATCAACAAAGGGAGCCAAACCCACTTCCCGTTAATTCCCCAACCCCAACATTCCAGGCAAATTTTAAAGCTTTTACATCTCCTTCAATTAATACTGGGCAAATATTGGTTTTTAATTTTATGCCTTTAATATCAACCAGCTTGGTCTTTGGATTCATGTATGTTTCGTCAAATCGGAGCTTAATGGTCGTGTTCAAATTCGCCTGAATCAGTTTTGATTGCATCCGATCATTGAGTAGGTCATTGGCGCCCTGATCTTTTGTTGTCAGATGCTTTCGGGAGCCATCATCCATGTTTAACCGAAGTAAAACCGGACTTGCAACTTTGAAGTAGCTCGACGAGCCAAAATCAGGAGTTTCCTGAATCTGAACTTCTTGCACTTCCATCCCCATAAAAATGGACGGTTCGTCTAAAATTCCTTGTATTAACTGTCTAGAATACTCATCCTCCCAAAAACTAATAAACCAAGTTGCTCCATTTGGGAAATCAAGTCCACCTTGTAACCGCTCTGCTTTCCCCCGTAGCCAGGAAAAAGAATACAGCGAAATCTTGTTGTGAAGATCGTTTTGCCCCAACCATTTATGCAGGGCTCCCGTTAACTGGTGCTGATAATTGAAGGGAACGGGCTGGGTATTTGGGCTAAGTGAAAGGTGTAGTCTCATTATGTTCTAAGTAAAAAAATGGTTTTTGAAACATAATTCTTGAGGGTGACAAGGTTCGTCACCCCAAAACAAAAAAACTCAGGTAAATAAAATCTAATTCGCATGGAACAGTGCGGTTAAAAGTGGACGTTTATAATTAAGTAATCTGTCCTTCCATGCATTTGGCAAATAAGGAACTGCTCTTATTGCCGAGGTTGTATTTTCAACCTATTTGAAATTAGTTAATTTGAAATAACTTGCAAGTAAAATATTCAATAATTGCCTTTCTGAAGAGTTCTGGAATAGAAAGGAAACATGTTGGTACAAATAACAAGAATAACTCAAATCGCAGCAGCTATCATCTTTTAGCTTTTAGCTTTTAGCTTTTAGAATTTAATTCATCTCGAAAAGAGTTCAAATCACAGCCGCCTTATGTATCGGGTGGGCGCTTGAATTAATTTAATTCATCTCGAAAAGAGTTCAAATCACAGCTGTTTTTTGAGGGTTGGCAAAAATAATTTAAATTTAATTCATCTCGAAAAGAGTTCAAATCACAGCTATAGCTTCACCCTGCATTAACCCCTTTAAATTTAATTCATCTCGAAAAGAGTTCAAATCACAGCAATTTAATGACGCGAGTAAAATAATTCGCCCATAGTTAAACCTTCGGCATTGGGTGGGTGAAGGAATAGCCGTTAATCATTCCAAGAATTCGAATCCTAAAACCTGGTCGCGCAGTCGACCGATCGGTTTTAGGTAGAATTCAGAAGATTCACTGCCCGCAAGCCAACCTAGCCGAGAGT
>Ga0316205_10002206_pt1 | contig 20988 bp, 16 predicted proteins | sample 3monthpyrite_MG_FD_204941 | JGI IMG/M metagenome (GOLD analysis project Ga0316205, IMG submission 204941) | Microbial mat bacterial communities from mineral coupon in-situ incubated in ocean water Damariscotta River, Maine, United States -... | ecosystem: Environmental > Aquatic > Marine >... | reverse complement strand
ATGCCGTCTTCACATACTTGATTCCATTGTCTTTAATTGTAATATCAGTAGCATTTGACCCCACTATTGATATATTTGGATGAGTCTTGAGAATAGAATCATAAACACTGAATAAACGCGCCGTTTCTATAGAACCTTCACTTGGGATATACAATGCATTTTTTGCTCTATATCGATCCTCAGGATAATATCCCTTAATATATTTGGGAATACCCAACTCGTAATTAGTTTGATATTCTTCCAAATTTTTAATGATGTAATCGAAGTTTTTGTCTTCTCTTTCCTCAGTATTTGCGGTATTGTTCAATACATAAGTACCCTCATTAACAGCTAGGTTCGTATTTGCAAGATCATTAATAGTTTGAACCCAGTTTTCCCAAAGTTTTTTTGCTTTTAGTCCCATCTCAAATTTTTGCCGGTAAAAGGAAGAGGTTAAACTATTGTCCTCTAATTCAGCAAATAAGTTAAGCATCATTCCTGCTGCCATAGAAGCAGAGCCTGTTCGCTTTTTTTCCCCAATTAAGGCAATGGAAATATTCGGGTTTTCATTAACTAAAGAAATTGCGATGCTACATCCAATTGCCCCATTTCCAATGATAATAACATCGTATTCTTTTCTTTCCATAAAACAACTTGTTAATTTTGCATTTAATTAAACCAGACTAGTTCACTTTTATATTCAAATCGCTGCCATTTTGGTGATGCTAAGTACAGTGGTTTTACCATTGAATTTAGCCCAAGTTTAAATGAGTTGCTTTGCAACTCTTGTAATTATTCTAACCACAACGAAAAAGAAATGAATTCATTTTCAATGTAAAGAATATGGTAAGTAGAACCGTAGAAAGGCATAAACTGTGGGGTTAACACAGAGCCAAAAAGTTGTGTTTTGTCGTTAAAATGCTTCATTCTTTAAAAGGTAAATCAACGATTTAGTGGTGTTTAAAAGTAGCTCTAATCAGGTTTAAACCACTGAGCGGTCTAATAGAAATTTACCAAGTTGGCTGATGCCTTTTCTAATCATTTGGTTCAATATGAATTAGTATGTGTCCTAAATTCGGTATTTCTGTTTGTAAATAGTCTTTTAATTTATGAGCAATATCGTGACCGACTTTTACAGAAATTTCGCTATTAACAATTACGTGTAAGTCAACATGGTATTTCGTACCTGCTTTTCGGATAAAACATTTCTCTGTTCCTAACACACCTTTGACTTTTAAAGATTCTACTCGGATTTCTTCCAAAAGGTCATCATAAAGATGCTCATCCATTATCTCTCCTAAGGCCGGTCTGAAAATCAAATAGCTATTGTAAAGAATAAATGCAGATGCGAACAAAGCTGCCCAGTCATCAGCCGTCTCATATCCTTTGCCGAAAATTAACGCAATAGAAATTCCTATAAATGCCATAATTGAAGTTATTGCATCACTTCTGTGGTGCCAGGCATCTGCTTTCAGAGAAGAGCTATTCGTTTCTTTACTCTTTTTAATTACAATTCTAAATGAGATTTCTTTCCACAATATGATACACCCAAGCACGATCAGCGTCCAGGATTTTGGAACCTCATGTGGTGTTTGAATATTTTGGATACTTTCGTAGGCAATTATGGTTGCCGATGTTACAAGAAAAGCAACAACCAGAAACGTGATAAGCGGTTCAATTTTCCCGTGTCCGTATGGATGGTTTTCGTCAGCCGGTCGCTTTGCATATTTTAAACCAGATAAGACAAGAAGTGAGGAGAAAATATCGGTTGTTGATTCAATTGCATCCGCAATAAGTGCGTATGAATTTCCAAAAAAACCTGCTAGTCCTTTAATCAACGCTAAACTAGTGTTTCCAATTATGCTAAAATAAATCGTTCGGATTGCATTTTGTTCGTTATTCATTTCGTTTTCAGGTTGTAGAAGAAGGGCGGAGCGAGATCAAATACAGCGTTTCGGTTATTGTAAGTAGGGCAGAAGGAATGCACTTTGTGTTGATTTTTCACCAAGCCAAATTTACATAGTTTGTTTTTACTTATTGCTGTAATCTCTAAAATTAGTGCTACTTACCAAATGAATTATATTTGGTAGCCATGGTACTTTGTTACTCAAGCATAATTAGAAATTTTCTCCAAAATATGGTGGCTGTCACCGAATTTACATAATGCGTCACAGTGTTTTCTTAATTCAGAGGTCAAAATATATAGTATTTCTAACTTATTGTTATGAACAGAGGGTCTATTCAACTGTAATTTAACTTCTTTCTCTCTACTATTCGGAATGATGATAAAAAGTTTTGATTGATGAGCAGGCAATGAAAATGATAGGTCAGTTAGTCGTAAAATACCGGAATAAATGGAAGTGCTTTTTTCAACTTCAAATGCACAAACAATGCGATTGGTTCCTTTTTCGAACCAAACGACGTCAATTAGCTTAATGGTATTGAAAGTCTCTCGAGCTACATCTAATTCAGGAAATTTTTTAATGCTGATGAATGAGAACTTGCTTCCATTGTAAGTTTTTGACCGATCGTTGGAGGCAGTTATTACATCATAATTTAAGGCGTTTCCAATCTTCAGTAAATGATATTGCATTTCGGAGTGAAGCTGGTCTTCCTGTTTTTCGTTAAGAAGTTTTTTGCGGTTTTTTTCAGAATGTTTAGAAATCTTTTCCCAGTCTTTGTCGGTAAAAGCAGTTTCTTGACCGGCTAAAATATTATTCTTTCCAATTTCAAAAAGCAATCCACTAAAGGCGCCTAAGTCATTGGAAAATTGTTGTTTGAATTGTTGGTTCTGTTGTATAATAACTTCCCGCATTAGTAAGTATTCTTTCCATGAACCCAATTTAACTTTGCGTTTAAATAAGATATTGAACCCATTTACAATTGCAGTATTACAAGGTGGAATAATGGTAGGATGGAGAAAATACAAGATACTGGCTACGGCAGGACCGAGTCCTTTTATTTTCTTTTCGTCTAACTTAATGAGTTCAGTCAGTAAAGTGTTTTCATTTGTAGCGTTTAGGCAGTTTTCTAGAAATTGACCAAAATACCGTTTGTTCTCCTGGTTTTCATAAATGTCAGGTATCCTAAGTTTTGGTTTCCAGTAAAAGGGATGAGAAGCACCTTCAAACACTTGTTTTTGTTCGGTAATGCAAGTCAATACAAATTCGAGCGAACTCCCTTTGAAATCGTTAGGAAAGATTCCTTCTTTAATGTCATTTATAACTTGGATAACTCCTCTTCTAATCGAACGAAATGCTTTCAAGCGTTCTTCATTATTTACGAACCAAGTGCAGTATACCAAGTCTGAATTTTTTTTGTATTGATCAATTATATGCTCCATAGGATTCTCAAAAAATTAGCATTATGCACAACATTCAGATACAGTACATTTATTTTGGATTTATAAACCAACTGATAAAGTATCTTTTTAGCATTGCACTTTCAAATGAGGAGTTTGTGGCCTGAACTTAGTAGAATTTTAACCTGGTGGATATGCCGGTTTATTAAATTTCATTTTCATTAAATGTAGACAACGTTTTGGCTGTATTTACCGTGTTACCCACTGTAATTAAATCTTTCTAAATCTTGCCTTCCGATTATTGTCATAATCTCAACGGCGTTATTTTCGATTAGGTAGTAAATACTATCAGAGCCAGACACATATCTCCATTATCCTTCCTTTATAAAATCTACAGATTCAAATGCAAAAGGCCGTTCTGATATTTTCTCAAAAATGTCGAAAAATTCATCATAATATTTGTCGGTTTGAATAGCCCCAAACTGTTCAGTACCAAATAGATGAACTCTGAATACATCATCTTTAGCGGTATTACTCATCTGTATTTAACAATTCAATACTGACTTTGATTTTTTCAATATTTGATCTTTTGTGTCTCCTGTAAAACCACTTTTCTCAGCTATCTCAATTTTCACCTTTATCAAATCAATTTGCTTCTGCTGTTTTCAAGCTTGTCGAATTAAGTCATTTACTAATTCGCTTTTGCTAGAATATTATTGATTTTCTACTTGGGTTTTCAACCACTCGTTATTAGGTGTTGTAAATGAGATACTTTGTTGTGATATATATTTTTAGGCGAATAGTTAGTTGCGTGTTTCAGCACTTATCCGCCACCTAGCGGAACAAACTGAATAGAAAATCCACGAGGATTTTCGTAAGTAGGCGAGTACTAGCAATGAATTATACAAGTTGTTACCACAGGTTTTTATTCTTCTTTTATAGCTTCTTCTATTAATTTTCCGTTTTCATAAACGACTAATTTTTTAATTTTCCCTTTATTTTTTTCAAACTTTATTTGAATATCATTCTGGTTTAGATAGAATGTATTCTCATTTTCTGCAAGCATTTCAGCGCTCCATACTTCTTTTTTGTTGACCAAGTCTGTCATTGTAAGAATTTTGCCTTCTTTTTTTATACTGACCATTCTATTAGAGGCTTTATAATTTCCTTCGTACAATTTCAGAGTTTCATCATCAAGCTGAATTTTTCCATATGGTATGTGGTTATAACTTATTGTTCTTGCAAGTTTCCATTCATTATTGTCAAACCTCCATATACTTGTGAATTTAGCTTTTGATATAGGTTTAATCGTATTCTCATCTATTACGAGGTGAAAAATATGTTCTCCATTTTCAATAGCTCCATAATTTGAAATAGGATATATTTCAAGGCTTTCCTTTATAAGCACTCTTTTAATTTGCTGTCTTTCTCTTTGTTCTCCACAAAACAAGCTCATTGACTTTATTTCACTTGCTTTAGAAACCGTTAAGCCTTGTTTGTCGTGATAGAATTCATAGTCAAAAGTTAAAAAAGATTCGTACTTCTTAAGGTCACATTCATTCAGGGCTTTAAAAAAAGTACTATCAAGCTTTGAAATTGTATCATATAGTTCTCCACTTTTTTGAGCAAAGCTTTCTACGCCAATTATGAGGGTGAATATTGTTATTAGTCTTAATCGCATCTTTTTTCAAATGTATGGTAACGGTTATTATATGAAAAGTTGGCGATTGCGAAGCACCAAACTTTCGGTTTAGCACAAAGATTAATATGAGTGAAGAGTCTTGGGTTTATTGTTGTTGTCGGCTATTTTTTAAATACATCCTAAGTTTACAGTTCATTGTTGGGATTTATTTGATATTAATATCTACGCTCAAAATTACGTTATACACCATTAGCTAAGAACCAGTATAAACCAAATCCACCAACTAACCAGAGGTAATAAGAAAAGTAATGGAACCCTTGTTTTTTTAATATGATAATCAAATATTTTAGTGCAAAATAACCGGAAATAAATGCAGTGAAAAAGCCAATTACTAAACTTATAATTTCTGAGGAGTCTATTCCGATTTCAATGGCTTCTCCCATCTGCAAAATCATTGCACCTGCAATTACGGGTATTACCATTAGAAATGAGAAATTTGCGGCATCCTCTCTGCTTATTCCTAGGTATAATGACGTAGAAATCGTTGATCCGGATCTACTAATGCCGGGAATCATTGCAAAGGCTTGAGATACTCCAATCAGAAATGCTTTCCACATTGTTACTTTACCGGTTGGATTGTTTGAAAATCTAGTTAAATAAAGTATTACACCGGTTACAATAAACATTCCGGAAACTAACAACGGATTCATAAAAATATCTTCAATTGAATCCTTTAAGGTAAAACCTACAATGAGTGCAGGGATCATGCTTATTAAAATAAACCCAATGGTTTTAACTTGATAATCATCTTTTGAATCTGTGGGTGATTTTATAAATCGAATTCCGGCTTTTATCAAATCAATGATCTCTTTTTTATAATAGATTACTATACTGCAAAGAGTCCCAAAATGAACAACAACTTCAAAAGTAATACCTATTTCTGTTTCGCTGCCGAGCATATATCGACCAAGAGCAAGGTGACCGGAACTGCTTATGGGCAAGAATTCAGTTAATCCTTGAATAAGTCCCAATAAAAAAGATTGTAAAATGTCCATGTATTATATTTGATGGTTCATCAGAAGACGAGAAATTAAGATTATAATAATAGCATAACTACGAAAAATTAAGATGAGTGAACAAATAATTGACATGGATGCCCTACAATTAAAGATAGAAAAAAGTAGTGCATTTATTGATGACATTAGAGTAGAATTAGATAAGGTTATTATCGGTCAACATTATATGATTGATCGATTATTAATTGGATTATTAACAAATGGCCATGTATTGCTGGAGGGGGTACCGGGTTTAGCAAAAACACTTACCGTTTCTTCACTCGCAAAAGTAATTAATACAGATTTTCAACGTATCCAGTTCACTCCGGATTTATTACCAGCTGATTTAATTGGAACTCTAATTTACAATCAAAAAGAAGGAGATTTCTTTGTAAAAAAAGGGCCAATATTTGCGAATATTATATTAGCTGATGAGATAAACCGATCTCCGGCAAAAGTACAAAGTGCACTTCTCGAAGCTATGCAAGAAAAACAAGTTACAATTGGTGAAGATACTTTTGGTCTTGATGAACCCTTTCTTGTACTCGCCACCCAAAATCCAGTTGAGCAAGAAGGCACCTATCCACTACCGGAAGCACAGGTTGATCGCTTTATGCTGAAGTTAAAAATTGGTTACCCAACCGAGAAAGAGGAGCTTGAAATTATGCGCAGAATGGCTCGAACGGGTGTAAAAATTAATCTAAAAAAAGTGGTAACTGTTAAAACTATTTTAAAAGCTCGCGAGACTGTAAATGAAATTTATATAGATGAAAAAGTTGAAAAATATATAGTCGATTTAGTTTTCGCTACTCGGAAACCTAAGAATTACGGGCTAGATGATTTAGCAGATTTAATTAGTTTTGGGGCGTCTCCACGAGCTACTATAAATTTGAACTTAGCCGCACGGGCTCATGCATTTATGGAGCATCGTGCCTATGTAACTCCGGAAGATGTTCGAACAATTGCAATGGATGTTTTAAGACACAGAATCATTCCAACTTTTGAAGCTGAAGCTGAAGATATTTCTACTGAAGATATTGTAGAAAAAATTATGCAGAACGTTCAGGTACCGTAAATTTTTTTCTAATTTTTTAATCTCAAAAAATACATTATTGTGTAGTATAGATTATACAATACACCATCTTAAGTATTATGAGAATTAAAATGGTACCTCGTGTAAGCATCTCAAGCTCACGTAAAAAAAGTTCAAAATACTCCCCACTTATGGATGCTTTATCAAAGCTTAAACCTGGTGGAGATGCATTGCAAGTACGTTATGCAAATGAGAAAGAATTAAGCTCTGCTAGAAACGTTGTATACGCTTTTAATAGAGAATTTGATTTAAAAGTGAAAAGCAAGAAAGACACGCAGAATAAAATCGTGTTCTTTTATTTGAAATAAACCACCCTATGCTTTTATTTAAGTTTCAGGCTTTCTAGAGTCTTTTATTGAAAATTATTTAATCAAAGTCATTTGTTTGAGATATGTGTTTTACCTCTCAGCGAGGTTCCCGACTTGCGTTGCACCACAACCAACCATTCAATACACCTAGATAAAATAAAAGCCCAACTCTCAGAGTTCGGGCTTTTAATATCCGCATTAAACGTTCTAAGTTGAACGTTCAGTGTTCTTATGCTTCCTTTGCTTCTTCCGATTCATCCTTCTTTTCATCGGCAGAATCGCTGGCCTCTGGAGCTTTAACTTCGGCTTCCACCCAATCAAAAGCTAAGTCATCGCGCGACTTATTCATTTTTATTTTAATGGTTGAACCTTCCGGTTTTTTATGTTCCAGCAGTTCTTCAGCCAAAGGATCTTCAATATATTTCTGTATGGCTCTCTTAAGCGGTCGAGCACCATATTTTGGATCAAAGCCTTTATCGGTGATGAAGTCCTTCGCGCCTTTGGTTATTTCTACGGTATAACCAACTTCCTTAATTCTACCGAATAATTCTTCAGAAAGTATATCGATAATTTGGAAAATATCACCTTTTTCAAGTGGTTTAAAGGTGATTACATCATCAATTCTGTTCAAGAATTCAGGATTAAAAACTTTTTTCAAAGCATCCTGAATAGTTGTCTTCATCTTAGCGTAGTCGAATGCCGATTCAGATGCCTCACCAAAACCGATGCCTTTGCCCATATTTTTTATATCACGTGCTCCAATATTGGAAGTCATTATAATAATGGTATTTCGAAAATCGACTCGACGACCTAAACTGTCTGTTAGGATTCCATCATCCAGTACTTGAAGTAAAATATTGAATACATCAGGGTGCGCTTTTTCGATTTCGTCTAAAAGTACAACACTGTATGGCTTTCTTCTAACTTTCTCGGTTAAAACTCCGCCTTCTTCGTAACCAACATAGCCGGGAGGCGCTCCAATCAAACGAGATACGGAGAATTTCTCCATGTACTCACTCATATCTACTCTAATAAGCGCTTCATCCTTATCGAATAAATATTTTGCCAGCACTTTTGCCATTTCCGTCTTTCCAACACCGGTTGGGCCTAAGAAAATGAATGATCCAATAGGTCTGGATGGATCCTTCAAGCCGGCACGGGTACGTTGTATAGCTTTGGTAAGCTTGGTAATGGCTTCATCCTGACCAATCACTTTACCGGCCAAGCTTTCTTTCATTTTTAAAAGCTTTTGACCTTCGTTCTGGCTTATTTTATTTACCGGAACACCACTCATCATGGCAATTACTGAAGCAACATCTTCTTCAACAACATCAAAAACGATGCTTTCACTTTCTTTTTCCCATTCACGTTGAGCAACTTCGAGATCTTCAATAAGGCGCTTTTCTTTGTCACGTAAACGAGCAGCTTCTTCGAATCGCTGTTTTTTAACCATCGAGTTTTTCTCTACGCTGGTGGTCTCAATTTCTTCTTCAAGTTGAATAATATGCTTTGGAACCGTGATGTTCGCCAAATGAACGCGAGCACCTGCTTCATCTAATGCATCAATGGCCTTATCTGGTAAGAAGTGATCGGTTACGTATCTATCGGTTAGTTTAACACAAGCAGTAAGCGCCTCTTGTACGTAATTTACACTGTGATGAGATTCGTATTTTCCTTTTATCTGATTCAGAATCTCAAGGGTTTCATCAGGCGAAGTTGGATCAACCATAATTTTCTGGAATCGACGTTCGAGAGCTCCGTCTTTTTCGATAAACTGCCGGTATTCATTTAAAGTAGTTGCGCCGATTGCTTGAATATCTCCACGAGCTAATGCGGGTTTCAACATGTTGGATGCATCCAAAGAGCCACTTGCTCCACCTGCACCAACAATGGTATGAAGTTCATCAATAAACAAAATTACATTGTCTGTTTTTTCAAGCTCGGTCATAACAGCTTTCATGCGCTCTTCGAATTGACCGCGGTACTTCGTTCCTGCAACCAATGCTGCGAGGTCTAATGCAATCACACGCTTATCATAAAGAACTCTAGAAACTTTTCGTTGAATTATTCTGGCAGCAAGTCCTTCAGCAATAGCAGTTTTACCTACTCCGGGTTCACCAATTAAAACCGGATTATTCTTTTTACGGCGACTCAAAACTTGAGCGACTCGTTCAATTTCTTTATCACGGCCAATGATAGGATCCAATTTTCCTTCTTCAGCCATTTGGGTTAGATCGCGCCCGAAATTATCAAGCACGGGTGTTTTTGATTTGTCCATACGTTTTTCTCTTGCACTCCCTGTTCCTGATGCTCCTTTTGGAGGTGTACTAGCACTCGCTGTCACAGAAGAACTGTCATCAATATCCTCTCTGGATTTACCTGAAATAATTAAATCCAATTCTTCTCGAACGGCATCATAAGAAACGTTGAATTGTTGAAGTATTTGTGCTGCAATATTTTCGTCATCTCTCAATAGCGATAATAATAAATGCTCTGTGCCAATCGTATCGCTTTTATAAAGTTTAGCTTCCAGGTAGGTAATTCGAAGTACTTTTTCTGCTTGTTTAGTAAGTGGTATATTGCCCACTGTCACAGAACCACCTGTTCCTCTTACGGTATCTTCAATCGTTTTTTTAAGTTTGAAGAGATCACAATCAAGATTTTTTAAAATGCGAACTGCAACGCCATCTCCTAATCGAACAATACCTAAAATTAAATGCTCAGTTCCGATATAATCATGTCCTAAACGCAAAGCTTCCTCTCTGCTGAATTGTATTACATCACGAACTTTACTAGAAAAATTACCCTCCATGTGATATGTCCTATAATAAAAATGAAAAATTCTGTACTAGTTAGGGCAAAAAACGAGCCAATTGTGAAATTAGTTCATTTCAAATCGAATGTAGTAGAGCAAGTATGTAAATGCAAACTAAATGACGATAGATTCACTAAAAAAGAGGAGTCCCTGTCATTTCTTCAGGCTGCTCGATTTCCATCATTTTTAGTAGCGTAGGGGCTACATCGGCAAGTACACCCTCGTTTAAAGTAATTTTTTCTGGGTGATTAACTAACACACAAGGAACAGGTGCTGTAGTATGAGCCGTATGAGGACTTCCATCTACTTTTACCATTTGATCAGAGTTCCCATGATCAGCAATGATCAGCGTTCTGTAATCATGTTCTGTAGCGGTTTCTACCACTCTTTTTAATTGTGCATCAACAGCTTCAATTGCAGCAATTGCTGCCTGCATGTCACCGGTGTGACCTACCATATCGGGATTGGCAAAATTCAAGATAACTAAATCGTAAAAATCTCTGCTAAGTTGCTCTACCAAAGCATCACCAACTTCCGGTGCACTCATCTCCGGTTGAAGATCGTAGGTGGCAACCTTTGGAGATGGAATTACAAGTCGATCTTCTCCTTCGTTTGGCACTTCTTCACCGCCATTAAAAAAGTAGGTTACATGAGGATATTTCTCAGTTTCCGCAATCCTAAATTGTTTCAATCCTTTCTTACTCACCCATTCACCAAGAGTGTTTTTTAGTACCTGCGGCGGATAAGCAACATACACTTTACTAAAGGTTGCATCATACTGTGTAAAACAAGTGTAATGCAGATTTAATGAGGGAATAACATCAAACTCAGAAAACCCTTCTTCAGTAAATGCCCGAGTAATCTCACGTGCTCTATCTCCTCTAATATTAAAGAAGATAACAACATCATTTTCTTGGATGCGAGACTCCGGCGATTTATTCAATAGAACCGGATTAATAAACTCGTCAGTCACATTTGCGTTATAATTTTCTTTAAAAGCTTCTTCGGCACTTTCAAAATATTCGCCTTTACCATGTGCTAGCAAATCATAGCCTTTGCGAACACGTTCCCATCTATTATCTCGATCCATAATATTATATCGGCCGACAATAGAAGCTAATTCACCAACCCCAACTTCCGTAGCTTTTTTAGTAAACTCACGAGCGTATTCAATTCCCGAATCTGGTGAAGTATCTCTACCATCCGTAAAAGCATGTACGAATACATTCTCAATGCCATGGTTTTTACATAGCTTAAGTAAAGCGAAGAGGTGATTATTGTGACTATGAACACCACCATCAGAAAACAAACCCATCAAGTGGATTTTATTTTTTGGTTTTGCAGCTTCAATCGCTTTTAATAGTTCCTCATTTTGAAAGAAATCACCCTCGCGAATTTCTTTATTAATGCGAGATAGTGCTTGCCTTACAATCCTACCTGCTCCAATATTAAGGTGACCAACTTCAGAGTTACCGAATTGTCCATCAGGTAGGCCAACATCTTCACCACTGGCTAGCAGTTTTGAATGTGGATTTGATTCAACGAGTGAATCGTAAAATGGTTTTTGCGCTTTATCAATTGCGCTTACAGAAGGGTTCTCAGCAATCCCGAACCCATCTAAAATTACTAGCAAAGCTTTTGAATTTTTCATGGGTGTTACCTCTACGGGTTCGGTTACTGAGTTACAAATTATTTACGTATTTGGTAAGGCGTGCTTTTTTACGGCCGGCATTGTTTTTATGAATAATGCCCTTTAAGCTCATTCTGTCAATGTAAGAGGTAGCCTCTTTTAATGAAACTTCCGCCTTAGCCTTATCAGTTTCAGTGAGCACATTTTTGATCAGAGTACGCATTTTAGAACGGCGTGCTGTATTGTGCGCATTTCGAACTTTGTTTTGGCGAGCTCGCTTGATTGCTGATTTATTTTGTGGCATGGATTACAGTTTTTTTTACTCTATGATTGTCCAATTTTTCTAAAGATTCCAAAATTAAGACTTCCATAAATAGTAAACAAGAAATGATTGAATAATAAAAGGAATAAACTTAATTTAGCTGTTCTGTTATGATAGTGGTTATAGATGGGCCGGCAGGATCCGGTAAAAGTTCAACAGCAAAAGCTGTAGCATCAAAACTCGGAATTCAATATTTGGATTCAGGTGCGTTATATCGAGCAACTACATTGGTTTATCTACAATCCAATCATGATAGAAATAAGTTCTTTGATCAACTGAAAAGTATCAATATCACTTTTAATTATTCTAATTTATACTTCCATATTTATATAAATAGTATTGAAGTTTCTGCTGAAATTCGCTCTATGGAAGTTTCAAATCACGTAAGTGAAGTTGCTTCTATGCCTGAAGTGAGACAATTTGTAAATATTCTCATGAATGATGCAGTACAAAAAAGCATTTATATCGCAGATGGAAGAGATCTTGGAACGGCGGTATTTCCGAATGCAAAAATGAAATTTTTCATGATTGCTGATTTGGAAACCCGAGCAAAAAGAAGATTATTGGAGATAAAAGATCAAGATTCTGAAGTTACTTTGGAACAGATTTTGCTGAATATCTCTGAAAGGGATCAAAAAGATAGTAATCGCGATGCCGATCCATTAAAGCAAGCAGATGATGCTATCGAAATTGATACAAGTACTTTTGAATTTGAAGAACAAGTCGAGTTTATTTGCAATAAAATAAAACCGCTTTTAAACTCAAAATAAACAATAACTCTTATCCCACTCCCGAAAGACGGTTGTGAGGTAATCCATTAACTAACATATATAATGTCAGAAGACAACAAAGAACAAATCGAACAAGAAGAAATCATAGCAGAAGATGTTGCCGTAGAAGCACCTGCTGAAGAAGTTGCTGAAGTTGAATCAGCAGAAAATAATCCTGTTACTGAAGAAGAAGAAGTTGAAGAATCAACATCTGTAGAGGAATTACTAAGTCACGTATTTAGTGGAGATGTTGAGGGAGAAGTGTACACTTTTGATCAGTTGGATACCCCATCTGACGAGTACACTGCTGATGAGTACAACCAGCTAATGGGTATGTACGAAAAAACTCTTAATACAATAGAAGAGAAAGAAATTGTTACAGGCCGTATTGTCTCTATTGATGAGAAATATGTAGTAATTGATATTGGGTTTAAATCTGAAGGTATTATTGCCGTTAATGAATTCTCGAATAAATCACTCGAGAATATGGCACCCGGTGATGAAGTTGAAGTATTCCTTGATCGTGTTGAAGATAAAGAAGGTCAGTTAATACTATCACGTCGTAAAGCAGATATTCTTCTTGCCTGGGAAAAAATTGAATCCTCTCACGAAACTGCTGAAGTTGTCGAAGGACTAATCAAGCGCCGAATTAAAGGTGGTATGGTTGTTGATCTATTTGGAATCGACGCATTCCTTCCCGGTTCTCAGATTGATGTTCGTCCGGTTCGCGATTTTGATGCCTATGTGGGTAAAACCATGGAGTTTGCTGTTGTAAAATTGAACATGGCAGCTGAAAACGTAGTGGTTTCTCACCGTGCTCTTATTGAGTCTGATCTTGAAGAACAACGTGAGCAAATTCTTGAAACTATTGAAAGCGGTCAGGTGCTTGAAGGTGCCGTTAAAAATATTACTGACTTCGGTGTATTCATCGATCTTGGTGGTGTTGATGGTCTGCTTCATATTACAGACCTTTCTTGGGGCCGTGTTGATAACCCAAGCGAAATCGTTCAGCTTGACCAACGCTTAAATGTTGCTGTAATTGATTTTGATGAAAGAAGTAAGCGTGTATCACTTGGATTGAAGCAACTTCAACCGCATCCTTGGGAAGAAATTCATGCGAAGTATCCTGAAGCAATGAAAGTTCAAGGTCGTGTGGTTTCTATTGCAGATTATGGTGCATTCATCGAGCTTGAAAAAGGTGTGGAAGGATTAATTCACATTTCTGAAATGAGTTGGACCCAGCACATCAAACATCCGTCACAATTGGTAGAAAAAGACGATGTGGTAGAATGTATTGTGTTAAACATCAACGAAGACGAGAAGAAAATCTCTCTTGGTGTGAAGCAACTTACTAGTGATCCGTGGGCAGATATTCTTGAGCGATTCCCAATTGGTTCTAAGCACAAAGGCTTTGTTCGCAATTTGACCAATTTTGGTGTATTTGTTGAGCTTGAACCTGGAATTGACGGTTTGATTCACGTTTCTGATTTAAGTTGGGAAGATAAAGTGGAGCATCCGAATGAAGTAGTAACCAAAGATCAAGAAATTGATGTTGTTATTCTTGGTGTCGACTTCGATAACCGACGTATCACACTTGGCCATAAGCAAGTACTTGAAAATCCTTGGGAAATGTACGCACGTGAGTACACTCCGGGAGCAAAAGTTGAAGGCGAAGTAGTTAGAGTAACTGATCGCGGTGCATTTGTGAAGCTAACCTTAGGTGGTGAAGCTTTCCTAAATATGACTAAAGCTGTAGAGCCTGAGTTTAAAGAAGGTCAAAAGGTGGAAGCGTTCATTCTTAAGTTCGACGAGAGTGCAAAATCTATCGATTTAAGTCAATTGGATACCGATCAAAAGAAAGCTAAGAAAGCTGCAGAGAAAGCAGCCGAACAAGCTGGAATGGAGACAGGTGCCCCAACTCTTGGCGAGATGAGTGGTCTTGCTGCTTTGAAAGAAAAGATGGAAGCTGAAGAAGCTGCTGAGACGGATAAGAAAGCAAAAAAGAAATAAGCTTTACTTAGCTTCTAACAATTTAAAAGTCCTGTTTCGATGTTCGAGGCAGGGCTTTTTTTTATATCCTACATTCTGTTTCGTCCATCCGCTTAACTCCTATTTATGATGAGTTGCTCCTCTCCGCCAGATAAAGGATCAGGTTGACCGAAGTGAAAAGGTAATTGGGAATTGGATTAAAATTATTAAGAAACACGCATCAGCGAAATTCATTAATCTGTTAAAATCTGCGGTTCTAAATTTATTCATTGAGTAAATTAATACACTCATCTTTAAACTTTCGGCATTGGGTGGGTGTAGGAATAGCCGTTAATCTTTCCAAGAATTCGAATCCTAAAACCTGATCGCGCAGTCGACCGATCGGTTTTAGGTAGAATTCAGAAGATTCACTGCCCGCAAGCCAACCTAGCCGAGAGTTTTTGGTTCTTTTGTCGGCACAAAAGAACATGAAAACCTTTTAGAATGATGAAAGTGGAATTCCCCCGTAGATAGGCAATGCCACAATCGTTTTGTTCAAGTTTACTTCGGTATAATTCATGAATCACTAACTCTCGGCAAATGAAATACTTCCTTGGCAAATATTCTCCAAGACCCTTCGGAAGTATCCTCAATCCGGCTGAATAGCAAAAAGTAAAATAGCTTTATGTTTCAGGTTTTTGAAAGAGCTTAGGAATCGTTGAACTTTCCCAACCGAAAATACTTCCGGAATGGTAGACTGTTTTTTCATTTTGATATTATAATCTAAATTGATGGGCTTTTTTAGTACCTCCAAGTATAGGAATTTGACCGAGGCGAGCAGCTGTTTCATCATTGAATATCCAAATTGTAAATCTATAGCTGTATAGTTATAAAATTTCTAAAGGATTTCCGGAGTAACCTCCTGCACATTGTTTTCCTGCAAAAAGGAAATAAATACTCGCAAACCACTTAAGTAAACCTCTACTGTTCTGTGGCTATAATTTCATAGAACAAGTGCATGGTCGTACTTTGATATTAAATCCGATTTATTCATTTTACCCTTGGCTTTACTAAGAATAAAGTGAATAAAACTTAAACTTGAAATAGGGCTAAAGTGAACTCAGTTTGTTTTACTCTATTGGTGGCAACGTACAAGAGCTAGAGAATAAACAATTAACAATCATGGAATTAGACGATATTCAAAAACATATTGAACAAGTAATAAATGAGCAGAATAATCGATCGATTCCTGAATTTGAAGGATATTCCCCGTTCGATATGCATCATATTTTGCATTTTACTTTCGAAACAAATAGTCCGTTAAGCTTACGCAATCTCGAAGACTTTGAATATGAAAAGATTCCAATGTTAAATACAATTAAGTACTTTTTAATCTTACTCAAAAAAGAAGAGGAAATAAAACTAACAGCCAAAGGATTTTTGCCAACCAAGATTGTAAAAGAAATTTATAATCAAGGATTTATAAAAGAATATCAATTTACATCAGGAATCTCTAAGCTTTACAAGGAAAGCGAATCGGTATCGGTAAATTTAACCAGGTTATTAGTTGAATTAGCGGGCTTAACAAAAAAAAGAAATGGAAAAATAAGTCTTACAAAGAATGGCGAGAAAATATTATCGAATAATAAGAAACTCTTCGGATTGATTTTTAAATCACTCACAACAAAATTCAACTGGTCATATTATGACGGCTACAAAGACAATCAAATCGGACAATTCGGATTTGGTTTTACTTTTATTTTATTATCAAAATATGGAAATAGAAAACAGATGGACTCATTTTATTCAGAAAAATATTTTAAAGCCTTTCCTCAATTTTTAAATGAAATAAAACCAAGTTATGGAACTGTTGAAAGTTATGCAGGGAATTGTTATTCATACAGGACTTTTGAAATAATCTTTGAAATTTTTGGACTGGTTAAAATAGAAAAGGAAGGAAAAGGATTCGAACAGAAAATGTTTATAACGAAAACAGAAATCTTTGATAGGTTAATAAAAGTACGACCGCCCAACAATGTACAAAAGTAATACGGGTTACGTGGGTAAGCAAGCTTCAGTTCTATTTGTTTATACCGCCAAGAAATTCGTCTTGAAGGAGTCATTAATTTTGTTAAATTTGGTGTCAAAACAAACGCTAGGCTCATGAGTAAACCGACACCGTATTATAATTAATTTCGTACTACTCTTGTACCAACCGTTCGCACACTGAAGTAAAGTTCCCAAATTAAGAACTTTTCTTTATCTTTGCCTGAAACAAAAAGAAGTATTGGAAAGGATATTCGCCAAAAGTGCGTTAAGAAAATATTGGGAAAAGCATGCAGATTCCGAGCAATACTTGAAAACTTGGTATGATACTGCTATGAGTTGTGACTGGAAAAATCCGAACGATGTTAAAAATACTTATTCTAATGCATCAATACTGAAAAACAGCCGTGTCGTTTTTAACATCAAGGGTAACTCATATAGGCTTGTTACAAAAATTAATTTTGATAAGCAGTGGTTATTCATCCGATTCATCGGAACACATGCTGAATATGATAAGATTGATGCGAACAACATTTAATAATAATAGACATGGATATTAAACCTATCAGAACTGAAACAGATTATCAACAGGCCCTAGAGAGGCTTGAGATAATATTTGATGCAAAAATCGGAACGCTAGAAAGTGATGAAGCTGATATTTTAGGACTTTTAATTGATGAGTTTGAAAAGAAAAACTATCCAATCGAAGCTCCAGATCCAATTGAGGCGATTAAGATACGAATGGAAGAACTGCACCTCAAACAAGTTGACCTAATTAACGAAATAGGAGGTAAAAGTAGGGTATCTGAAATATTGAACAGAAAAAGAAAGCTGACTTTGGACATGATTCGAAACCTTGCTTTAAAACTTAACTTATCAGCAGGATTACTCATAAGCAACTATAAACTAAAGAAGTAGAAAAAGTTGGTAACATACACTAAAATGAATATGCGAACTGAGCCATCTGAAAGGACAATGCGGAAAGAAAACTTCGGTGCTTCTAGCAACTGGGGCTAAATTCAATGGTGAAACCACTGTACTTAGCCCAGCCACGTTGTGTTTCAAGTAGAACAAACCGCAATAAACAAGATAATCATATATGAAAAGAGCCTATTACTCGAATAACATACAAGACTTCTTAATAGAACCTGATTCGAGTATTTTAGGTGAATTAGCGGCTAATCATAGCAATAGAACTCTTGAAGAATTACAAGTAAACGCATGGCGTAAACAAATCACCATTCTAAAAGATCAACTTAGTGGTTTGGGAGGTCAAATTTATTTTGAGTTTGCAATTCCGAGAATGGGAAAACGAGTTGATAATATCGTAGTCATTAATAATGTTGCCTTCATAATTGAATTTAAAGTTGGTGATGGTGGTTATGAAAAACATGCAATAGAACAAGTAATTGATTACACAATCGACTTAAAAAACTTCCACGAAGGAAGCCATAAAATTAGGCTCATACCAGTTTTGGTTGCAACAAATGCAACAAGTGTTACTGAACAGAATAGACAAATTGTCGCTCATCAAACTGCTGCGAAATCCAATCAGTATGATTTAGCCGAAACACTCAAACAATATTTAAATGATGATGGAGAATCAATAAATATTGAATATTGGGAAAATTCGATCTACAAACCAACACCAACAATAGTAGAAGCGGCTCAAGCTCTATACAAAGGTCATAATGTTCAAGCAATTACAAGATCTGATTCTGGAACTATAAATCTCTCTAAAACCGCAGAGTGCATTAATTCCGTCATTGATAAATCAAAATTAAAAGGAATTAAATCAATTTGTTTTGTGACCGGTGTTCCTGGAGCGGGAAAAACTTTGGCAGGTCTGAATATAGCGGTAGAAAGAATGAAAACTGATGAAGATGAGCATGCGGTTTTTTTATCTGGAAATGGACCTTTAGTTGATGTTTTAAGAGAAGCGTTAACAAGAGATGAAGTGTTAACGTCAAAAGAAAATGGCGAAAAGCTGAGCAAGAAGCAGGCTGCAATTAAAGCAAATGCCTTTATTCAAAACATTCATCACTTTCGAGATGACAATTTACTTTCAGATAAAGCTCCAATTGAAAAGGTAGTCGTTTTTGATGAAGCTCAAAGAGCTTGGACAAATCACCAAGTCAGTTCATTCATGAAAAGAAAAAAGGGAGTTGAAGATTTTAACAAATCCGAACCAGAATTTCTGATTGATGTAATGAATAGACATTATGATTGGTGTACTATAGTTTGTTTAATTGGTGGTGGACAGGAAATAAATACGGGTGAAGCAGGATTGGAAGAATGGGTTAGTTCACTTAAGAATCATTTCCCTGACTGGGACATTCATTATTCCAATTCAATATTGGAAAGCGATAATTACCTAAAATCTGAAGAATCAAGACAGTGGTTAGTTGGAAATGGAATAAGTGAAATCGAATTACATCTTGCAGTCTCTGTAAGATCGTTTAGATCAGAACAGCTGTCTAATTTCATTCACGAGTTACTCAATATCAAAATTGATAATTCACAACGTATTTACTCTCAAATAAAAAATTCATATCCAATTGTTGTATCTCGAAATCTTGAAAAAGCAAAAGAATGGCTTAGACTTAAAGCCAAGGGTACTGAAAGGATAGGATTAATAGGTTCTTCTGGTGCAAGACGGCTTCGACCTTTAGGTATTGATGTAAAAAATGAAATATCCGCACCTAGTTGGTTTCTAAATAATAGCCAAGATATTCGATCTTCTTATTTCTTAGAGGAAGTGGCTACTGAATTTGATATTCAAGGACTAGAAATAGATTGGGCATGTGTTGCTTGGGGTGGTAACTTCTATATGAATAACACGGATTGGAAATATCAGAACTTCAAAGGGACTAAATGGCAAAATATCAACAAGGAAATTGATAAGGAGTACCTGAAAAACACATACCGAGTTCTTCTAACCAGGGCAAGACAAGGAATGGTAATATTTGTTCCTGAGAGTAGTGATATTGACCACACAAGACCCAAGGAGTTTTATGACAGGACTTATGAATATTTAAAGGAAATTGGAATAAGAGAAATTGAATAAATAAACACGAAACCCCAACAATGTATATTAGCATTTGCTAAATGCCAGACATCTTTACAAAGTAAATTGTTAATTCAGATTTTAATTCCTTCTGATAAATAGGGTTTTAAATCTTTATATTTTAATGTCGTAAATTTCAAATTGATACATGATAGAATCAAAAAATATTCTTACAAATACGATCGATCCTCATGTGATGCGTCGAAGAGAAATTCTGGAATCGCACCCCGAAGTAAAAAATCTTTATGGCCGTAACCCGGCTACTTTTCTTTGGATATTATTCCTTCTAATCGGGCAGTTGATTATCGCATTTTTACTGAAAGAGGCCTCTATTTGGTGGGTAATTGGTACGGCGTATTTCGTCGGTGCTTTTTTTAACCACTCATCTTTCTGTTTAAAACATGAGTGTTCACATCATTTGGTTTTTAAAAATAAGACGGCAAATATACTTACAGGAATACTGGCGAATTTATCTTCATGTTCACCTAGTTACATAATTTTTTCAATTACACATCTTAAACACCATTCGCACCAAGGTGAATATGATATGGATTTTGATCTGCCATTGCGTTGGGAGGCAAAACTGATTGAAAATACTCCTTTTGGCAAAATATTATGGATGTTTCTTCAACCCCTAGCAGTATCATTACGTCCACTTAGAAAACATACTATTCAGTACATTACAAAATGGACGTTTGTGAATATATTCGCCGTTATTGTTTTTGACATTGCAGTCCTTTATTTCATGGGCACATCGGCCTTTATATATCTTTTTATTTCAACAATATTTGGCTTGGGTTTACATCCTTTAGGTGCCAGATGGATACAAGAACATTATGTTGTGAAAAAAGGTCAGGAGACGTATTCATATTATGGATGGTTGAACAAAATCACGTTCAATATTGGCTATCATAATGAGCATCACGACTTTCCCGGAATTCCATGGAATAATTTGGTAAAACTGCGCAAAACAGCTCCCGAATTTTATGATA
>Ga0316205_10002205_pt1 | contig 20994 bp, 13 predicted proteins | sample 3monthpyrite_MG_FD_204941 | JGI IMG/M metagenome (GOLD analysis project Ga0316205, IMG submission 204941) | Microbial mat bacterial communities from mineral coupon in-situ incubated in ocean water Damariscotta River, Maine, United States -... | ecosystem: Environmental > Aquatic > Marine >... | reverse complement strand
TCCCCATTTGAGCATTCATATAAGGAAGCTCACCAACAATAGCATCAATTTTTCCATTAACTAGGTTTAGTATAGCTTCTTTGCTGTTATCAAAACTAATCACTTGGATCTCTGGATATTTATTTCGGATGAAAAACTCCTGATATGTACCTCGTGGTACTGCGATACGTTGACCATTCATGTTAGCAAGTCTTGGTCGATCAAGTCGGTCCGATGAGAAATATACGGCGCTCCTGACTCGTGTTATGGGAATACTGAAATCAGCCCACCTTTTTCTATCTTGATTAATAAACAGACCGGCTAACATATCAACCTGTTTAGATTTAATAGCCTCCATATTCTGGTAATACTCTTGTGGTACTATTTTAATAGGTACGCCTGTTATTTTTGACCAGAGTTTCCAAAGATCGACATAATAGCCAGTAGGTTGTCCGTTAGGGAGTAGCATAGACAAAGGTGGATAGTTTTTTATCATTGCGATTTTTAAAGGGCGTTCATCATTGAAATAGTTTGCGTTATTAATTTTCTCATCAAATTTTTGATCCGCTACTTCTGCATAAATATTATTCGAAAAAATAATAAACAATACGAGTAGTTGAATCAGCTGGGCACAATGCTTTAATATGAGCGTTGTGGTAAACCTCTTATTAATATATTCGTTCTCTGTGTTATTCATTAACACCGCCAGACCCGGAGGTTATCTTTTTCGGTGAAGAATTTTTACCAGAAACTCTCAAGTTAATTTGCTCGGACAATACTCGTAGTAAAGTCTTCAGTTTTAATGGCTTAGCTAGATGAGCATTCATACCTGCAGTTATTGCGCTTTCAATATCTTTTTTCATGACATTAGCGGAAAAAGCAATGATTGGTAGGTCTTCAAATTGAGAATTTTCTCGTATAATTTTTGTTGCTTGATAACCATCCATAACGGGCATTTGTAAATCCATAAGAACCGCATCAAACTCGGCTTGTTTTAATTTTTCTATCGATTCTACCCCATTTTTTGCGGTGGTTACCAACACCCCAACTTTTTCCAACATTTTACTTGCTATTGTTAGGTTTATCTCATTATCATCAACTATCAGTACTTGTTTTTTATTCAAGTGCGTGGAATGTAAATTAAGTGCGTCCTTATCTGTTGCTCTAGCGGAGGGTTGATCAACTAATTGATTTTTTAATTGAGCATTATTTTTAGCATCCAGCTCAGGATTTACTTTATCTTCTATAGAAATATTGCTCTGTATTGGCTTTTCAAACTCAGCTGAAAAGAAGAAACGACTTCCCTTTCCTAACTCACTTTCAACCCATATTTCACCATCCATCGCTTTGCAAATACTTTTACATATTGACAAACCTAATCCCGTGCCTCCATATTTTCGAGATATCGATGAATCAGCTTGAGTGTAAGCTTGAAATAATGCCTTTTGTTGGACTTGCGACATGCCTATCCCAGAGTCTTCTACAAAAAAAACTATCTTTACTTTATTATCATCAGATTCGCTAATAGTTACATCTTCTGATTTATAGAGCTTTGCTCCAATGATAATACTTCCTCGCTCTGTAAATTTTAAAGCGTTAGATAAAAAATTTATTATCAATTGACCCAACCTCATAGGATCGCCGACAATGACTTCAGGAACGTCCGAAAATATTTTACTACGGATAGGCACTGCCACTTTATTCGCTTCTAATATTCTAGCGCTCGCCTGTTTAATTAATGAGTTAAACAATTCATTAATCTTAAAACCTGACAAACTTAACTTAACGCCATGAGTACCTATTTCTGATAAATCTATTATGTCATCAATCAAATGAAGCAAAACATCTGCTGAGGTATTCATAGTATCAAGATATTCTTTTTGCTCATTATCTAAATCTGACAATCTTAGTAAATTCGCGGTACCGACAATTGCATTCATTGGTGTTCTAATTTCATGGCTCATATTTGACAAAAAATCATCTTTTGCCTTGTTTATTTTTTGAGTAAAAATAGTTTCTTTCTCTAAATTTTGTTCCACTTCTATACGATGTTCTATTTCCATTTTTAATTTTTTATTAGACCGAATCACGTAACCGATAATCAAACTTGAAAACACTAAGATTGCGACTGACCAGGATAACACCTCAAGTATATTTGCGTTACGATTGATTTTATAGGTTAACCAACTATCCGAAATAGCATCCTTTCGTTGCTGACCAATAGCTGCCAACGCCTTATTAAGAATAGGTAACAAGGGTTCCAACCCCTTTCTAATACCAAACGATATTTTACTGTTATAGGATGTGAAACTCGCGATCTTTACATCTTTCAAGTTGTGCTTTTTTATGTAATAACTAACGATAGCTAAGTTATCAACGTATGCAAAGATTTCTCCGTCTTGAACTTTAGATATCCCCTCCTCAATATTTTTCACAAAAACCACATCTAGTTCTGGATAATCTTCTAATAAGATTTTCCCTATTTGGTAATTATCTACAACACCCACTTTGCTGCCCGATAAATCCTCAATACTTTGAATATACTTGCCTTCTATTTTTGTTACGATAACATTAGAAAAATCGATATATGCGTTCGAAAAATTTATATTGTTTGCTAAGTCTTGATCAAAATTAATTACTGGTAGAATATCGACTCCACGGTTTTGTATATTCGTAATCGCGTCATCCCAACCATCCAAAGGAAGTTGATTAACTTGGATATTTAGCAATTGGCTGATCATGTCCAAATAGTCTGCTCCAATGCCTGAATACTGGTTTTCTGTGTTGGTAAATTCTAATGGCGGGATCTCTGCATTGAATTGGAATGTTAGGTTTTCCTTCTTTCTTAACCATGTTTGCTGTTCAAATGTAAGAGTTGCTAAGAAATCTATGGCCTTCATATCAAAATAAGGTGGGTAATTAGGCAACCATTTTTTCTCTAGCTCAACCAGCTCTGCTCTATTTAATTTACTTATACCTTGGTTGATTAGTTCCACGAGTTCGTCATTTCCTTTGGGTACCATTGCGTGGACAGTATTAACTGATAAGGGACGGCTACTTCGTTTTATTGCACCTTTAATTCCCATCAATGCCAATTGCGCATCGACAAATGGAGCTTCACTAATAATCGCATCCACCTCTTCTCTTAGCAACGTTTGAACGACCTGCTCATAATCCTCAAAGGTTGCTTTTTGTATTTTTGGATAATATTTTTGCAGATAAAAATCTTGAAATGAATCTTCTCCTACGCCAATTAATTTCTCTGAAAGTTCAGGGATTTTAGCTGCGAAGTCCGCATTGTCGTTTACAAAGATATGTGTCGGTATGCTGTGGATCGGTATTGAAAAATCAGCCCATTCAAGGCGCTTGGCATTAATAAACAATCCAGCATGAAAGTCTGCTTCACCCTTTTGAAGTGTTTCAATATTGTCTGAATAGATCTCCGGCACAAACACAACGGGGATTCCCACTTGTTCGGACCAAAGCTTCCACACGTCTACGTATAAACCAATTGGCTTTCCACTGGGGGTCAACATCGAAAAAGGCGGGTTCACAGACATGATAGAGATCCGCAATGGTTCATTAGTCGTGAGTTGTATTTTTTCCTCTTGCGCAAATACACTATTCAAAAAAGTCAGTGATACTAAAATAAGCAGCCATGACCTAATTGCGACTATTTTGAAATATTTCGTCATGATATATGCTTGGCTAACGTGTGTAATAGAAGGTGAAAGTTCAACGGTTTACCAATGTGTGCATTCATACCGGCTTGGAGCGATTTTTCTATGTCAGGTTTCATCACGTTAGCTGACACAGCGATAATTGGAATGTCATTTAAATTCATTTCACTTCTTATATATCGGGTTGCTTCATAACCGTCCATTTCTGGCATTTGAATATCCATTAGAACAGCATCAAACTCGGTCAACTCCAACGCTTCAATCGCGAGGACGCCATTTGTTGCGGTAACGACATCAACTCCCACATTCGTCAACATTGTTTTAGCCACGATTAAATTGACTTGATTATCATCGACCAATAAAACTTTTTTATTAAGCAAGCTAGAGAAATCTTTTTTAGGCTCAGTCTTTTCTTCATCAATGTATTGGTTTTCGTCGTTATTTCTATAGCCAAATTCCGCAGTAAAGTAAAAACAACTTCCTTTTCCCAGTTCGCTATCCATCCCAACGTCACCACCCATTAGTTGAGATAATTTTTGGCAAATGGTAAGACCAAGACCAGTACCACCGTATTTTCTTGTAATCGAAGAATCCGCTTGGCTGTATGTTTTAAATATCCGTCCTTGTTGCGTCAAGCTCATTCCAATTCCCGTATCAGTAACAGACACTTTCAGTTTTATTTTATCATTCGAACGAGACTCTACATCTACAGATATTTTTATTTCTCCTGATTCTGTGAACTTGACCGAGTTATTAACCAAGTTCAAAAGAATTTGTCCAAATCGGATTGCGTCACCCAATAAAATTCTTGGAACTTGTGGAGATATATTTGTTTTGAGGTTGACCACTTGATTATCAATTAATAATCTAACTTGATCTTCTATATTTTTAATAACGTCTGCTAACTTAAAAGGTCTTATTTCTAACTCTAACCGTCCAGCCTCAACTTTGGACAAATCTAAAATATCGTCTATAAGAACTAGCAAAGCAGCAGCAGAATTGTAAAGTGTTTGATTGTATTCAGTCTGAATTTTTGTTAGGCCCGAATCTTCTAGTAAATGAGACATCCCTACAACTGCATTCATAGGCGTTCTAAATTCATGGCTCATGTTAGCCAAAAATTCATCTTTTGCACGGTTGGCTTTTTCTGCTTTATCTTTTGCAGTCTCAAGCAGTATTTCAGCTCGTTTTTTTTCTAATATTTCAAATTGCAGTTTTCTATTGGATCTTGAAAAAAACACGATAATAAAAAGCAAAACCAAAACAATAGGAAGTCCCCAATAAATAAATACTTTAAAACTTGTTCCGACATTAAAACTAACCGATAACCAATTATTGGCAATTTTTGATTTTTCCTTAGTACTAATTTTAGAAAGAACCTTATTTAAAATTGGTATTAATGGCTCTAATCCTTTACGAACCGCAAAAGATAATTCCACATCGTATGGCGTAAATGCAGCGACCATTAATTCTGTGTAACCTTTGTTGATTTCATTATTTATCGCGACTAACGATCCAACAGCAGCATCGATTTCATTATTCTCTAGTTTTTTGAAACTATCTTTTAATGATGAACTGTATACGATGATTATTTCAGGAAAATCCCGGCGCACATATTCTTCAAACACAAATCCTTTGACAATGCCTATTTTTTTGCCAGCCAAATCGTCCATACCTTGGACGTAAAAGCTATTTTTTCGTGTCATAATTGCGGTCGTTAATGAAATATAGGGTTCACTAAATAGAACATCTTTTGCACGATCCTCAGTCCGCACAATGGCCGACATCACATCAATTTCACCTGCCCTTAAGGCTAAAAGAGTATCTGTCCATGTCAAGTCAAAAATTGGATTTAGCTCAATGCCTAGTTGCTCATTTACAAACTCGACGTACTCTGAGCTGATCCCGACAAATTCGCCTTTTTCGTCAACAAACTCGAACGGTGGTGCTTTTTTGTCAATCCCCAAACTAAAACTTGAATTAACCTTGAGCCATTCTTTTTCTTCTAAGGTAAGCTCCTGCATTGCAGCGCTTGCATTAAAAAATGGTTTTATGCCTGGAGTCCATTTTTTTTCCAGTGCAATAATTCGATTAACGGGGATTTTATTTATGCCTGTATCAATTATCGAAAGTAGCTCGCTACGGCTATTGGGAATTAAGCCATGAATTTCATTAGTTAACACGGCTTCATCACTTCGTTGAAATACACCAACAAGTCCCATTTTGGCAATCACTGACTGCATGTATGGCACTTCGCCTATAACCGCCTGCACATTTTGTTTTAACAGTTCTTCCATTACAATTTCAACATCGTCAAATAAGACTATCTCGAGCTCCGGAAACTTTTCCTTGATATAAGTATGTTGAAAAGTACCTATTTGAACGGCGACTTTTTTTCTTTTCAGCTCTTTTAGTCTGGGTAGCTTGCTTTCCCTGCTACGAAAAAAAACGCCCGTTTCGACCTTGTGAAAAGGCTGTGTAAACTTCCCCCACTTTTCTCTCTCCGGACTAAAAAATAGTCCCGAGTGAATATCAACCTCGGCGTTTTTTACTAAGTTAATGCTATTAACTAAAGTGTCTGGAACAATCTCTATTGGAATACCGCTCACTTCGGACCATAATTGCCAAAATTCAACGTATAAACCTGTTGGAGTGCCGTCTGGCAGGAGCAAGCTAAATGGTGGGTTTTTGCTAATAATCGCTATTCGTATTGGCTTGTTTTTATCATAAACCTGAGACTCTTGCGCAGTTAATGGCGAAAAAGGCATGATTAGGAGCAACGAAAAGACGCTGAGAATACTGAATTTTGTTAAATTCATACAAATATTGGCTTATTTATAAGGCTTTATCATTTTGTTGATATATTCATTGAGTTTAGTTCATAAAATTACAGGTCGCTTAGTAAAAAGCTGAATTTATTGACATAAATCAGCGGTTTGTGCTCAAAATGAGAATCTATGATCAGGTTCAAAACTACAAAATGAGAAGCATTGAAATATCGATGGAAAATAAAGTCGCGAAATGGCTAAGAAAATTAATTATATTGATCTTTTTGTGATATTTTTGCCCAATCGAATCGACACGAAATAGAAAATGCCTCCTATCAATATCAGTAGCAAGCTCATCAATGCTTCTTGCGGCTTTTCTTTAAGAATATAGATTAATGTCCAACCAATTAATAACAAAAATAGCATAGGTGGAAGCGGATACAGCCAAGTTTTGTATGGTCTTGCCAAATGTGGCTGTCTAAAACGCAGAATAAATATCCCCAAAACTGCAAAAAAATTATTCAACGCCAGGGCAAAGCCGGAAAAAACCAAAATCGACTCAAAACTTGAGGTAACAACAAAAATCAATGCGATTGTCGATTGAAAATAGATAGCTCTGGTTGGAATACCTGATGAATTTAAAACTGATAGACTCTGAAATAAAGGGAAATCTTCGCCGATAACATGCAAAACTCGCGGACCTGCCATAGTCATCGCGCTGACGGTAGAAACAAGCAGAAGTGCCATTATCAATCCGGTCAACATTGCACCAATCTCGCCAAAAATAGATTGCGCAACGACATAACCAATTTCAACTTTACCGGTCATGTCAGCAATTGGCGCGGAATACAAAAATACGAAGTTCAATGCGACATAACTAACCGTGACCAATAAAGTGCCTATCAATAAGATTTTGGGTAAGCTTTGCTGAGGATTTTCCAACTCGCTACTTAAATAAGTGGCTGCATTCCAACCGTTATAGGCATAACTAACGTAAATCAATGAAACCGCAAATGACCCGCTAAAAATAATGCTCCAATCTGACACTAATGGGCTGAAAATAATCGGTTGCGGGGTCTCAATCACTATGACGGCTGCTATACAGAACAAACTAATTAACATTAGTTTCATAAGTGTAAAAATCCATTGTAATCCAGCACTGTTTTTGTGAGTCGTGCCATGCACCAGCGAAAGCGCAATAATCAACAAAACCGCCAACCAAATTTTGGACAAAAACGGAAAAACCGATGACAAATAGGTACCAAAAGTAATCGCAGCCAATGCAACCGGTGCAGCAAAACCAATGGTTGATGAGATCCATCCCGATATGAATCCTGCGATAGGATGATAGCAATGGGTCAAGAAATTATACTCTCCTCCACTTCGAGGCAGTGCCGCCCCCAACTCTGCATAGGTCAAAGCCCCACAAAGTGCGGTAATTCCACCGACCACCCAGAGCATTAACAGAGCAAAACCTGACTGAATTTCTAACAATTGAAAGCCTAGACTGGTGAACACTCCCGTACCGATCATATTAGCAACCACTACTGCTATTGCAGTTCTGGAATTAAATTTTTTAGGTTCTGCCATAGCTACCCATATTATTAGTCATTAACTAATTTCACTTGAGTATTGTACAAATTGGTAATTATAAGGGTAACATGGAATATTAGCTTTCGGATTTATTAGCAGGAGTATTTATGGCTAAGCCACCTCTCAAATCAATTTTAAAAAAGTCATTCATCGGTCTTTCATTGTTATTAGTTCTTGTTTACATTTTCGCGCGAGTTTTTGTTCCCGAAATCATCGATAGGCGATTTAACACGGTTCTTCATCCTGCGCCCTACACTGCAAGTGAAGACGCCAAAAAGCTTTATATGTCGCTAGATTTTATTGCAGATCTACATAGTGATGTCTTGCTGTGGGATAGAGATATCAGCAAAAGACACCAATACGGGCACGAAGATATTCCTAGAATGATTGAATCGAATATGGCACTTCAGGCGTTTACCATCGTCAATAAAGTCCCGCAAGAACTCAATTTTGATAGAAATAGCGATGAATCAGACACGATTACCTTGCCATTTATCATTCAAGGACGTCCTATGTCCTCTTGGTTTGATCTCACTCAAAGAGTCGTCGTGCAGAGCGAAAGTTTGCACCGATTCGCACAAGAATCGAGCGGAAAATTTAAAGTAATAAAATCTAAACAAGATTTGCAAGAGTATCTTATAGCTCGCCAAACTAACAAAAAAATGACTGCAGGATTTCTGGGCATCGAAGGTGCTCAAGCGTTAGCAGGCAAAATGGAAAACTTTGATGTAGTTTATCAAGCAGGGGTTAGAATGATCGGACTCACTCATTTTTTTGATAACGAAGTCGGCGGCTCCGCTCATGGTATAGAAAAAGATGGTTTAACAGAATTTGGAAAAGCGCTAATTGAAAAAATGGAGGAAAAACATGTTTTTGTCGATCTCTCACATGCTTCGCCAAAGTTGATTGATGATGTACTCGCGATTGCTAGTAAACCAATTTTAATTTCTCACTCTGGTGTAAAAGGCACTTGTAACAATGTCAGAAATTTATCTGATAAACATTTAAAACAGATTGCCGAAACAGGTGGAGTCGTCGGAATTGCGATGTTTAAACAAGCAATTTGTGGTACACAGGTTAGCGATGTTGCAAAAGCAATAAAGTACTCAGTAGACCTAATTGGAATCGAGCACGTCGGATTAGGTTCGGATTTCGATGGCGCAATTGCCAGCGTATTTGACGTGACGGGATTTCCTCAAATAGTGGATGAACTGCTTAAATTGAATATGTCTGAGAAAGATATTCGATTAATTATGGGCGAGAACGTTAAGCGTGTTTTACTGGAGAATTTACCGGATAAAGTGAGTCAATAAATTTATTTTTTAAAGCCCTGTCAAGCTGCTGCCACAAAAAAAGGGAAACCAAAGTTTCCCTTTTTTATTTACACTCCAATCAACGATTAAAAGTTATAAATAACCTCTACACCGTAAGTTCGAGGGGTTCGAGGCGTATTAGCCAAGGTACCGAAGAACTCTCGAAAGCTATCAACTGGTGTGTCTTCATCAGTTAAGTTACGTGCCCATAAATAGACTTCCCAAAAACCATTTTGATCGATAAACCCAACACGTCCATTAAGAATAGTCGTCGCTTCAATATGCCCATAGTCAACCGTTATTGGTGGAGCACCAGCTGCTTGTGAGTTTGGAAAATCCAATGCGAATGTCAAAACATTATCTCCACGAATCACACGACTCTTCTCATTTTGAATAGTAGTAAAATAATCGCTGGTATGAGTGGCATCTAATCGAACTAATAAATCCGTACTGATAGAATCAAAGCTAGTGTAATACTGAAGACCTAAAGCCGCATTAAAATCTGCAGAACCAGGAAGTTTATTACCTGCCGCATTTATACGCCTTGTTTCTCCAACAGTTTCACCAACTTGAACATCATCCGCTGTGATGATTTCAGTTGAACCATTCGGAAAATCATCAAATGTCGCATCTAAGATCCCAAATGAACCATTAATAGTAAAAGCATCAGACACTTTAAACGTTGCTTCAAATTCAAAACCGCTAGTATCAACTTCAGCAGCATTGGTAATACTGATAGAAGTTAATTGTGTTTGAGTGATAGGATCAAAACCTAAATCGACAAACTGATTGACCTGATAATCTTCATACTGAGCATTAAAATAAGCCATATTCAGTGACAAACGGTTATCAAGCAGAGTAGTTTTAAGTCCCAGTTCATAGCTATCGACGGTTTCTTTGTCGAAATCTATCCCGGAGTCGATACCCGCTTGGGTAATATAGTCTAAGTTAAACCCACCTGATTTGAATCCAGTTGAATATTTAACATAAGTGTTAGTCCACTCTGTAATAGCCCAGTTTAAACTCACCGCAGGAGAGAAGTTGGTGTCTGACCGTGATTCGACCAAATCACCGATATTTGCAAGTGGTATTGGTGCGCCATTTCCATCAAAGCAACCTAAGCCACCAGTACAACCTATTCCAAAAACACCAGAACCAGCACCATCTAAATTCCATACCACATCTTTAGTCTCGTCTGAATATCGACCGCCAAAGCCAAGCTTCCAAGTATCGTTAAACTCATAACTACCGCTGATATAAAGAGCTGTACTCTCCGTTTCTACAGTACCGTTAATAGTTGTTGCTCGATTGAGATCAGCTCCAAAAAATAGCCCTGCATTTCCAATAGGCACTTCTCTGAAAGTATCTGAATCTTGCGAATAATAATAGAAACCCACAACATATTTGAATGCGGCGTCATCAGGAGAAATCAATTGAAACTCTTGAGTGGTTTGATCGTATTTATCAATGTAGTTAAGAGTAATAAAGTCAAGTGGAGAGTAATCAATATCATTTTGGTAATTAATCTCAGTATCTCTGGTCGCAGTTATAGAGCGTAGAGTATAATCATTGTCGAATTCGTACTCTGCAGTAACATTCGCGCCAAAAATATCCCTAGTTTCAATGCCATTAAAACTCCAGTTCACTTCATTATTATCGATATCAGCAAAGTTATCCAGCGTATCTCCAAAAGGCGATGTTATCGCCATAGCTAAAATAGGATTTCTTTCTGAATCCAATCCATCGATTGCGATATTTATATCAAAATTATCAGATGGTTGTATTCTTAGCTGAGCTCTATATGACTGGGTATCTTGATTATTTAACTTCTCTGAAGTATCTGGTGGTGTGCTGGTTTCAATTGGGAAAGGCAGCGGAATACCAAAAATTGGAACGCCTCCAACAACAGTATTTAAGGTTGTTGGTAATTGACCTTCTTGATAAACATTTTTAACGTAGCCGTCTCTTGTTCTTGTGGAAAAAGCAACTTTTGCAGCAACTGTGTCACTCAATCCAAAATCAACACTTAACTTTGTTTCTAGAGCATTGAAATTACCAAAACCTACTGTGCCTTTACCTTCAAATTCACCTGTTGGTTTCTTAGACACTAAGCTAACCGCACCAGCAACGGTGTTTTTACCAAACAACGTTCCCTGAGGACCACGAAGAACTTCTACTCGTTCTAAATCAACCAAATCTTGGTTAACTGAAGGACCTTGTCCTAGATATACACCATCTAGATATACACCAACACGCGAGTCAAAACCGATATTACGGCTAGGTGCACCAACACCACGAATAAGGATTCTAGAATTGAAATCCGTTCCTTGAGTAACAACCATATTTGGAATGAAATCACCTAATTCTCTTAACTCTTGAATACCGGTTTGATCGATAGCTTCTGAAGGAAAAACTGAAATAGCAATTGGCACTTCAGTAATACGTTCTGTACGTTTTTGAGCTGTTACCACAACGACTTGACTTTCTTCTTCCTCGTCAGCCGCTTCTTCAGCTACGAGATTAGTTCCGTACAAAGCCATGCTGACAGCAAGGGAAACTAACAATTTGTTTTGTTTTATCACGATTCCTTCTCCTACGATTTAGGTTACTACTTATAATTAAAATATTTATTGCTTATTATATTTAAATTGATGGAAATCCATTACTCGTTAGCTTAAAGTCTCTGTTGCTACTTTGCATCTAACTGGTCGGACTTTATTATTATGTGTGCAGGGTAACTGCCCGTCACCTTGGACTCAAGCTACACTGAGCCGATACCACTAGTTAGCTATACTATCAGATAGTCTAGCCAGAATACAAACACTCTATCTCATTGTTTTTATAGGGTTTTTTGCCAAAACAGTCATATTCAGCTGTAAAGTAACCAGTTGCGTCATTTATTGCAGCACAACATAGCCATTTTTGGGTCAAAATAGCGTCTAAAACCCTGCTGATTTAGTCACATTATTGTGGAAATAAAAACGCTGTTAAATCGTCGAGTAATTTGTAATAAATAATTTGTACTTCACACCAATGATGGCTTCTGTTAATTTAAGCATATTCGGGTTTAGTCTCTTGATAGACACGAGCAAAGCCAACAAAATCAGGAAAAGGTATAACATTTGAAAGGTAATCTATTAACTCATCTGCTAGCATTTGCGCTAGGTATTACGGCTTCGTACATCGTTTTTTCTTACACAACCAATACCACAACTCAGGAAAACAAAGATGAAACAATGATATTATCAGAATCGCTAGATACTGAACATAGCCCGATGAAAAAAACTAATAACTTTCAAGATTATCAACAACTCATTGATGACAAAAATAGTCAAATTGCCCAACTAAAAAGGCAGTTAAGTACTATTTCTAAAGCTCCGTCTACAGTGATGCAATCGGATAAAGGTGATGACCAGAAAGATCAACTAGCTGAATCAAATAAAAACAATAGTCGTTTAAAAAAAATGACCTTTGAAGATTTTGAAGACTCAATGAAAGAGTCTTTTACCGATCGATTCAAAGGAGTGGTCATCGAATTATCTGGTGAAAAATTAGACGATATAAAACAAGCCTTTTCTCAATCAGACGAAACCAACGAAAAATCGGTTCAATATGAAAATTCTATTTCAAATTTCCTTGCCGAAAATAATTCAGATGGCGATCACTTTATTCAAAGCCTAAGATGTAATACTCATATTTGTCGGCTCGAAGTGAACACCAATAACAACGATTCGTGGAATGTTGTTTACGGCTCGTTGACCCAGCAAAGCTGGTACGAAAGTATTACTATTCAAGAAGCTAGCGAATATCCTGGCAACATCATATACTACTTGCCGAATATGAATAATTAGAGTGTTTAAATGATCTATTTACTTTTTCAAGGGCGATATGACTTATTTATCTTGATACTAATAGCGATTGTAATTTCGCTTTCGTTTCATGAGTTTGGTCATGCTTGGACAGCGAAATATTTTGGTGACAATACCGCAGAAAGAATGGGACGATTAACCCTAAACCCCATTGCACACATCGATCCTATAGGATTACTAATGGTTGCCACCATAGGTTTTGGATTCGCAAAACCCGTACCCACAGACCCTAGAAATTTTAATTCTTATTACGCGTCCGCTTGGGTTTCAGCAGCAGGCCCTGGGATGAACCTGATTTTAGCTTTCTTAAGTATTAATTTACTAGCAGCAGCTGAATATTTTGGTGTCGGCTACTTAACACAGGCTGGACCGAGGTTTTTTCTGGAATACTTTGCGTTAATAAACATGTTACTTATGTTATTTAATTTACTACCGATTGGCCCTTTAGATGGTCACTATATTTTGCCCTATTTCTTATCCAAAAAACACGCGTATCTATACACACAATGGAATGCACAATATGGAACTATGTTCTTAATGGGATTGGTCGTGCTTAGCTTTATGGGCGTTCCAATTTTTTCATATTTATTTGATTTAGGAACAATACTATCTAATTGGTTAATTGTCTTTTAAACGAGGTAAGAATAAGCTAGTCCAAAAAATTTTTCCACAAATTTTGCAGTCTAACAAACTCTTTTTTCTTCTTATTTTTATACCAATACATAATACTAGCAAAAAAGCTAATCCAAGCAGTACCGAAAATAATAAATGATGGTCTTTGCAGTTTTTCTTCTCCTAAATCAAAGTAAAAACTGGCACTTACCCAAATAGCAAACATGAACAATAACAACAAGCTAAATTTATAACCTATGTCTCCAAGAGAAACACCTGCGCTAACTCTTTTCAAATAGAAGGCAAGTATATCCTTTGTCGATTCACCCTCCAATTTAAACAAAGGTAAGCGTAATTTAAAATCTAAGTAAACACCGTAAAATAAAATGGGAGTCATCAAATAAGACCATATTTTTTCTGCAAAAGAAACATCATCCAAAAACACGAAATAAACAAGAAAAGGTATATAAGAAAGTACGACTAATACATCTAAAGCCAAAATAGCTATCATTCGCCAAGTCACCCAAGCAATCCGTTTTTTGATTTTCTCGATATCCGGCTGATAACTCTGCCAGTCGCTTTGTAACTGTTGCCATTCATCATCCATTGGATCATCTTGAGTATATTTTTCGTCTGTCATATTTTATCCGAAGATGTCATTAAAGATTTAATTTTTATCTTTGCGCGATTTAATTTAACGCCGACAAGATTGCTTGTTATTCCTAAAATTACGGCAATATCTTTATAGCTAACGCCTTCTAACGCCAGAGTTACGAGTTGTCTTTCTAGCATCGGCAACTGTCGAAGTGCAAAAAGTAATTTATTCATCCGCTGTGACTGAGCTACTTGATCGCTTGGACAATTATCAACGGAGAATTCAAGTTCAGAAACATCTGAAGTGCGTGGTTCACGAGCATATTTGGCGACATGCGAAATAGCTCGTTTATGTGCGATACTTAATACATAAGTTTTAAGGCTGGATTTTTGGTCAAACTTTGCAAGCGCCTTCCATAAAGCAACTGATATTTCTTGGTATAATTCTTCTTGCAGTGCCTTGATCATCTCATAGCTGCTAACCACACGAGAAATTGCAGGGTTATATAGTTCGAGCGTTTCTTCAAAGTATTGTTCGTATTCTTTTTTGTTCATTGAAGATAAAGCCTCGTCACTAGACAATATATCACCAAGCTCTGCGGAGAAAACAATTTGAGCTGTCGAGAGTGTTTCTTCAAAAGCCACAATGCATTGACCAATCAAAATTAAGTTATTTGCTTAGTCTCGGCGGAGAGCATTTTATTACAAAAAGAGTTAGTCTGTTTTAATTAACTCAAAACGCGCAACCTGACGACTATCAACCTCTATTTTTTCAGCAAACATGCTTAGTGGACGAACCCAGAGATTTTGCTCACCATACAACGGACGATATACAACCATCAATTCTTCTGTTTCGCTATGGGTGGCGACATCTAACACTTGATATTCGCCGCCTTTGTAGTGTCGGTATAGCCCCTTTTGTATAGTATTACAACCTCCAGCAAACTTATTCACGCCAATCTTTTCCTTGTAAATAATTATCTAAATGTTGTTGGTAGATAACTAACTGCTCTTCGGGTGTATCAGATGGCAGCTGTGCAATCGCTTGATTTTGAAACTTTACAGCTTGTTCAAAATCCTTGTTCGCGGCCATAACAGCGGCTTTAGTATCTAAAAATATCGATTTATTTTGCGAATTTCCGTTTGATTTAGTCTTCGCTTTACTTTTTGGATCTTCTTGTGAGGATTCTTCAGATCCGCCTGGCGAATCATCTAACAGTTTTTTGTCTAATTTATCTATCCAAAATTTTGCCCTTTTGGGCTTGTAATACGCAGGGACTTCACTGGTAGAAAATACCCATGCTAAATTATTAATACTCATACTATGATCGTTTGTCGCAGCTCGTTTAAACCAACTGATAGAAGATCCGATGTCTTTATCACGCCCCCATCCTTCATAAAACAAAACACCAACTAAAAATTCAGCTTCAGTATCTCTATTTTCTGCCGCTTTTTTTAACCATAAATGCGCCTTTTCGAAATCCTTTTCGACCCCTTCTTCATACATATAAGCCTGACCAACTTCTCGCATTGCTGCGACGTGTCCATTTTCTGCCGCTTGCAAATACCACTTAAATGCACCTTCAAGATCCGCTCCCTCTTTAGTAAGAGCGTAACGATATAAATTAGCCATTAACCACTGGGCGTGAGACGAACCTTGCTGCGCCGCAATGGCGCATTCTTTCTCTGCAACCCGATAACTTTCTGCTTGATAATGATTTACACAAGTTTCCAATTGGGTATATTCTTGCTCTTTATCAGAACAAGAAGAAATAAATAGGGTCATCACCAAAAGCGAAAAAACTAAAACTGGTTCTAAGTATTTTATTGGTTTCATTCCGTTAGTCCGTTGTATTAAATTTAATAAACCCAATCGTCAAAGTAGATGTTTATCAAATAGTTGATCGATACGCGTATATTCATCCAACCAACTAGATGGCTGCTTAAATCCGTGAGGTTCAACTGGATATATGGCCGTTTCAAAATATTTGGTTTTCTTTAATTCAATTAATTTTTGAACCAAGCGTACACTGTCTTTAAAAAACACATTATCATCGACCATGCCATGACAAATTAGCAGTGGTTTATTAAGGCCTTTTGCAAATTCGATTGGAGAGCTACGCTCAAAAGCCTCTGGATCAACTTGCGGTGTGTTAAGAATATTAGAAGTATATCCATGATTATAATGAACCCAATCTGTTACCGGTCTTAAAGCAGCACCGGCAGCAAATAATTCAGGTTCTTTGAATAACGCCATAAATGTCATAAAACCGCCATATGACCCACCATAAACGCCAATTCGTTTTTCATCAACATTCATATTGTCAACCAACCACTTTGCGCCATCTTTCAAATCTTGTAATTCAGGGGTTCCCATATTTCGATAGATCGCAGTTCTCCAATCTCGTCCGTAACCTTTTGAAGCGCGATAATCCATATCTAAAACAACGTAACCTTTATTGGTAAGATAATTATGAAACATAAATTCTCTGAAATATCCGGACCAACCTTGGTGAGAATTTTGCAGATAACCGGCACCATGGACAAACATCACAGCTGGACGCTTAGCTTTTTGTTGAGATGAAGAAACTTCATTATCTTTAGGTTTATATAAACGAGAATAAATCGGCTGTTTAACCTGGCTTGATGGAATAGCCAATATTTCTGGTGCCTGCCATGAGATATTGGTGAAAGCTTTGGACATGGTATCTGTGATTTTTTTCACATTATATTTTTCAATCAATGATTGCAGATAGATTTCTGGTTTTTTGGTCAAACTAGAATGTTTAATCAGCATGCTTTTTTCATCTGGCGATAAAACATAGTCATTAACACCGCCTAAATCAGTTACCGCATGACTGGAGCTTTTTTCTAAATCAAGTGAATAAATCTCATAAATCCCGGGATGCTTTTTGTTCGCTTTGTAAAAGACGTTTTTACCGTTTTCGCTTACCGTTAAATTGCTAACTTCAAAAGTTCCCTTGGTCAACTGGCTTGATTTCCGCTTACCTTTTTTAATAAATAGGTGAGAGTACCCTTTTTCTTCCGATAAATAATACAGCGTTTTATTATCTGGCAACCAACCAAACTCATTAAACGCCCAATCATTAATCCATGCTTCATCAGACATCCAGTGAGCGGTGCTTAGACTTTTTTTATCGACATTAAAATTGACAATCCAGCGGTCTTTATTATCGTAAGAAAACAACATCATAGCCGCTTGTTGACTATTTTTAGTCCAAGCGACTCCATTATTTCCTATCCATTCGTAGGCATAAACCGCACGCGGTGATTTTTTTTCTTCGTATTTATAGCCTATTTTTTTTGCTGCATCTTTGCGCATTTTTTTCAACGGATCATCATTGACCCCAGGAAGAGTTGATAAATCAAGTTTAGTCTTTTTATCATTGACCAAATCAACTAAATGAAATGTTTCTTCAAAGACTTTTGAAGTTCCCACCAAAGGTCTCACTTTTCGATCATTGACATAACCATCTTCGGTGATAAACTCTGGCATATGATCGGCTTTCCCTGAGCGTGAAGTTTGTGCAGTTCCAAGCACTAGCCACTTGGCATTTGGCGATAAAGCGAAAGTAGTTATTTCTTTATCTTTTCCTAAATACCACGTTTTAAACGGTTGTTGCTCTAGTGATTTCTTTCTAAGTTTTTGGAAGTCAGCTTCTTCATTTTTTTGTTTTAGATAATCTAAAAGTCGCGGCTGAGATTGCTGTAAATAGTCTTTGTCTTTTTTCTTGTCTGGATCATCAGCCAATTTAAAATCAGCGATCTGTTTTTCTAAATGTGTATCTAAATGATACAAAAATATCTGTTTATCAACCAGGTAACTAATGGTAGTGTTATTGACAAAGTTTACGCTCGATTGTTTTCTTTTATCGGCGGTTAGTGGATTGACTACTTGAGAGCCTATATCAACTAAATAAATATCGTCTTGATAGACAAAAACGCCTTTGGTTTTATTGGAATTAAGTTTTGCTTTAGCGCTTGCTGCGATTAACAAGTCATCTTTTTCCACAGGAGTCGTCTTGTTATGTTGTAAGTCAATTTTTAGATGACTATTATGCTGGTGTCCTTGTGCTTTTTGGGAAAAATACACCGATTGACCATCAAGTGACCAACGCGGATCTTGTGGGCTGTTACCCATCCAGTCAGGATCTGCCATTATTGTTTCTAGGCTAAGCTTTTCTAAGTTGACCGTTTCTAAACTAGCTGTTTCTATATTAACCAACTTTTGACTAGAGGCAGGTGTTTTATCCGATGATGTTTTCGCTGCTCCTTGCGCAAGTAGTGCCATCGAATTGGCTGATAATAAGAATATTCCCAAAATTGCGCTAGTTTTTAGCCGCATAAATTACCTCACAAATGCTACAAGCAATGAATATATATAAGTCGGTTGACGAAATTGGGTGCTAGAATAGCATTATTCTTAACGTCCTTCATTGATTTTTAAACCTTGCTTGATAGAATACAATTGAATTAAAAAATACTAAAATAACTTCCTCTTAAACATGAGTAGAAAATAACTTGCAAAATTCAAACAATAATGATCAAAATCAAGCTGAAAGCGGGTCTGAACCGGTCACATACAAACGAGTCCCCTCCGTTAGAGGCTCTGCATGGATAACCGATGCGTTTATGCTTTTTAAGTCTTCCATAGGTGCTTGGTTGGGGATTGTGACTTTTATGATGCTACTTTTGTTAATACCCATCGTCAATAATATAGTTTCACTGTTGATGCCAATAGGGATCGGTGGTTTGATGATTGGTTGTAAACAAGCGTCCAAAGCCTCTCCGCTAAAATTCGAACACCTGTTTTCCGGTATCCAAAACAATGCCAAAGAACTAATCATTTTATCGGCTATTTACGGGTTGGCATCAATGGCGATTATGCTGATAAGTTACTATATTCTTCTCTTTCTGGGCGTCGACTTTAGCGAAATTCTACCTGAAAATATCGAACAAATGACAAATACAGAATTAGTGGAATGGATGCAAAGTTTAGATCAAACTAAGTTACTACCAATGCTGCTGTTGGGAATTTTAATTTGGATGGCTCTAATGATCCCGTTAATTATGGCGTATTGGTTTGCGCCTGCACTAGTTGTTTTAAATAAAACCTCCTCACTCAAAGCATTAAAATTAAGTTTTAATGCCTGTAGAGATAACTTTTTGCCTTTCGTAGTTTATGGTTTAGTCGGTTTCGCTTATTTAATGGGCTTTTTTATTGTTCTAACAATTAGCGCAATCATACCTCCTTTGGCAATTATTGTGATGATTGGTGGCTATTTAGCAATCTTCGCAATTGCGTTAGCTTCGATCTACACCTCATACGTCGATATTTTCGGTCAACAAAAAACAACCTCAAGCGATGATCAGAATGGCTCTGATTCTGATACTAATTCCGAATCTGATTCAAGCATGCTCGCTTAAATATAGGTGTGATGAGTAACTCAATACAATGATCAGAAAATTAACAAGTTTTTTATTGATTGGTTTGTTGATCATCGTTTCTGGTCGTTGTTTTTCAGCTCAGCTGATTGATAAAATTCCATCCGAATTAATTTCTAACTGGTCAATATGTATTCACTATCAAGCGACCGAAATGGTTTGCCAAAATCAAAGTACACCGGAGTTAAAACAGACCATTAAACCGGACGTCACTCAATTTGTTTATCAAAAAGATTTCATTATTAGCAGTGATTTACATGATTCTACGCTTGGGATTTGGTTAGACGTCATTGATGGTGTTGACGAAGTTAGAGTTAATGACCATCTTATCGGAAAAACTGGAAGCTTCCCGCCCAAATTTCAAAGTGCTTTTCGCTTAAAAAGGCTTTATTTGATTCCTTCAATCTTTCTTAAATATAACCAGTTTAACAAGCTAGAAATAAAAACATTTAGCTCACTCAATAAGCCTGGGTTAAAAAAACATCCAGTCATAATTGATGAGTACTTTAAAATGGCACATCATCAACAACAGCTAGATTATGTGTATGTAATAGCGATATCCGTTTTACTGCTGTTGACTGTCTTTCAATTATTTTATTACTTTATGGTCAAAGGGAGCAACGAAACACTTTATTTATCTTTATATTTAGTTGCTTTTGCGGCAATTGCATTTACCCGCTCGCAAGCACCATTACAAATGGGATTAGATTTAACCTCCGCCTATAAAATAGAAATGCTAATGATTAGCCTTGGCGCGGTTTCTTTTACATTTTTTATGTTTCGTTTTTTTGATTTGCGTATTCGTAAATCGAATATGCTAGGAATTATCGTCATGGCGATACCCGGTTTATTTAGCATTATCACTCCAGATCCATTAAAAATTAGAGTTATTGCGGAATATGCTTATTGGATAATTTGTATTACCGTATTTATCACGCCCGGTGCTGCTGTTATCCGCTCAATAATAAAAAAGCGTCAATATCGATGGATCGTTCTTGCTTTTAGTTTAGTCGGTTGGTTAGTTTTGTGCTACGATTTGCTCAGTCAATCAAGTATATTGATTGACTTAAACTGGTCTTTTAATGCCTATTTTTTACTCATTGCAACGACCTTTTTGGGG
>Ga0316205_10002204_pt1 | contig 21008 bp, 18 predicted proteins | sample 3monthpyrite_MG_FD_204941 | JGI IMG/M metagenome (GOLD analysis project Ga0316205, IMG submission 204941) | Microbial mat bacterial communities from mineral coupon in-situ incubated in ocean water Damariscotta River, Maine, United States -... | ecosystem: Environmental > Aquatic > Marine >... | reverse complement strand
CAACAGCGGAACTGGCGGTTATTGATGCATCGGTGGGCACAAGATAATTGAGCGAGCCATCAGACCAGCCGTGGCCGGAATAAATGAAAGCAACTGTGTCACCCGGCCCGATGGTTTCATAAAATTCTGCAAGTTGGCGGCGCATTTGCGCCATCGGTGCATTGAGCACAGTCGTGACCTCAAAACCCTTTTCGTTGAAAAGTGCTGTATACCCCCCCGCATCTTCTTCTGCTTTTACGAGGCTTGGGAGAGAGTCGTAAATATCATTTCCGACAATCAACGCGCGCTCTACAGCGTGCGCCAACCCGGGCGCGAGAAGAAGTAAAAGAGCGAAAACTCTAACCATAGTTCAAAAAAACCGCTTTCTTTTATCAGGAGCCTCTGCATTATGGGCAGAAAAAAGGCGCTTACCCGCCTAACGCGAAGATAGGCAAAAAATGAAAAAAAGCAAGTATTTTGACACGCCAAGCGGGCGGAGGCTGGCATATGTCCAGCGGACAGGCACCGGGCCGGGGGTCGTTTTTCTCGGAGGTTTTAAATCCGACATGCAAGGCAGCAAGGCGCTTTTTCTCGAAGAATGGGCTGCCGCCGAAGGGCGCGCTTTTTTACGGTTTGACTATTCAGGGCATGGGCAAAGCAGCGGTGAATTTACTGATGGATGCATTGGGGATTGGGCGCAGGACGCGATGGAAATCGTTTCAGCACTGACCGACGGTCCGCAAGTGATTGTTGGTTCTTCAATGGGCGGCTGGATTGCGCTTTTGCTGGCCCGCTCGATGCCAGCGCGTGTGCATGGGCTGGTTGGCATAGCGGCAGCGCCCGATTTTACCGAAGACTCGATGTGGCAAGGTTTTGACGCTAAACAGCGTGGCGCGCTGCTGCGCGACGGCCAGATCGGGCTAGCTTCGGAATATGAGGATAGCCCCTATATTATCACGCGAAAACTGATCGAAGACGGGCGCGAGCAGCTTGTTCTCCGTGCGCCGCTGGAATTGCCTTTCCCGACCCGCTTTTTACAAGGCACCGCTGATGAGAGTGTCGAGATATCGGTGGCGATGCGGCTATTGGCCCATGTGGCGGGCGCGGATATCCGGCTCACTTTAGTGAAGGGCGCGGACCACCGGTTTTCCTCACCGGAATGTCTGGCGATGATCGAGGACGCGCTCAATGATGTGAGCGCGTAGCGGCGCGACACCCACGGCATTTGCAGGCGCAAACGGGGATTTTAGCTTACCAAAACGCCGACAACGACAAGTGCTAGGCCAAAAAAGGAAGTGCCCAGCGATCCGGTGTTGAGCGTGACCAAAAGCTGCATCCGCTCCTTGGTTTCCTGCGCGCCGGGGGCGTCTTTTTTAAGCTTGATTGCCAGAAAGACCGAGATGCCGAGGCCAATGAGACCGAGCGCAGAAATTACCGCGCCGCCATAGACCATATATGTAAAGATATTTTCCATGTCGGCTATGTAGGCGAGGCAACTGGATTTGGCAAGCGGGGCTTGCCCCCCAAGCCACACGGGGCTAGGGTCTCGGCTCAAAATCCAGACAGGCAGGAGAACGAATCCATGGATGAGAATGACGAGGTTCAGCAGAGCCAGTATCGGGTAACCTCAAGCGAGCTACGCGCTTTTGTAGAGCGTTTCGAGCGGCTTGAAGTTGAAAAAAAGGACATTGCCGACCACCAGAAAGAAGTGATGGCAGAGGCAAAATCACGCGGGTATGACACCAAGATTTTGCGCAAAATTGTAGCGCTGCGAAAAAAAGATCCGGAGGAGATTTCCGAAGAGGAAGCCGTGCTCGAACTTTATAAAGACGCACTGGGCATGTAGGCGAGCTATTTCGCCGCATTGATCGGGGGCGGCAATGCCCCCATCATACTCCCAAAAGGGGTGCGCATTGTTTGAATAGACAAAGGACAACAGCGCTTATGAGAACTTTACCGGATAAAATTTCCGCGCTCGAATTGCCGAGCGGACCTGTGCATGTGGACGAAGCGGGATATATAACAAACCCCGAGCTCTGGACGCGGGATTTTGCCGAGCACGTGGCCGTGAGTGACGCCGTAGAGCTTGGCGCTGATCACTGGGAAATTATTGATTTTATACGGGCCTCCTACGCCGAGCACGGCGTTGCGGTAGATGTGCGCCATGTGCTGAAACTGGCGCAAAACAAGCTGGGGTTAAGCAAGCATGATGCAAAAATGCGGATGCTTGAGCTTTTTCCCTATGGGTATGTGAGGCAGGCGGTGAAGATGGCGGGCATGAAGCAGCCAAGGGCATGGAGCACGGGCTAACAGCCGGTAGCGGCGCGTTTGGCGCTGCGCTTGTTGCAGCGCTTGACTCGCGCCGCGCCTCGATTGTTGGCGGTGGTGGCGCGGTGGTGGCCTAGAGTAGCAGCAGAAGAATACCGCAGGCCACCAAGGCTATTCCGAAGACCTCGATTTTGCGGATACGCTCTTTGAAAAACAGCCATGACGCGAGCAATGTAAACAGCAGTTCGATCTGGGCCACAGCTTTGACATAAGCCGCGTTTTGCAGGGTGAATGCGGTAAACCATCCCAACGAAGCCAGCCCGCCTGTAAGCCCAACCAGGGTGCCCAAGCGCCAATTGGCGAAAATGGCACGCAATTGTGGCAGATCTCTTACCGCGAGCCAGCAAAGCAAGAGGAGGGTTTGCAGGCTTGTCGCAACCAGTAACACCGCTGCGCCGTGCACAAAGGGCCCGCCATTTTCGAGCGCTTGTGAAGCCGCGCGATAGAGCACCGAAGAGCCGGCAAAGCTCGCCCCCGAAGCCAAGCCGATCCATGCGCCTCTGTCCAATATGTTTCTGGAAAAGCGCAGTTTTCCGGCGATAAGCAAGACGCCGACAAGCGAGATCAGGATTCCGGCGGCAGCGAGGGGTGTGATGGAATCCCCGAGCAAGACAAAGCCGATGATTGCGGCTTGAATCGCTTCGGTGCGGGCTAATGTGCTGCCAACCGCGAAATTTTTGAGGCCAAAAAGATAGACAAGCAGCAGAGTGCCTGCAATTTGCGCAAGTGCGGCGAGCGCAACCAGCGCATAGAAAACCGGCGAGAAACCCGGGGTTTGGGTTGCAGGATCAAGGCTGAGCCAAATCCAGAGGGCCCATGCAAGCGGCATGGCAAAGAAAAACCTGATGGCCGTGGCGCCGAGGCTCGAAAGCCGCGCTTTGAGGTGCTTTTGCAGCATTGAGCGCAGGTTTTGCAAAAAGGCGGCTGCAACCGTAACCAATATCCAGAGTTGCATCTATTGCACGCCCTTTCGGCAGTGTTTGCCCGGCCAACTAGAGTTTTTTTGCAGCGGCGCGCAGATCAACCTTCTGGATTTTTCCGGTTGAGGTTTTGGGAAGCTCTTGGAAGATCACGGTTTTGGGCCGCTTAAAGCCTGCGAGGCTATCTCGGCAAAAGGCGATGATTTCTTCGGGTGTCGCTGTGTCGCCCGCGTGCAACTCGACAAAGGCACAGGGGGTTTCGCCCCATTTATCGTCTGGCCGCGCCACGACGGCAACCGCCGCGACCGCTGGATGGTTGTAGATCGCGCTTTCAACCTCGATGCTTGAAATGTTTTCGCCGCCCGAAATTATGATATCTTTGGCGCGATCCCGCAGCTGGATATAGCCGTCGGGATGCACAACGCCGAGATCACCCGAATGGAACCAGCCTCCGACAAAAACCTCGTCTGTGGCTTCCTGATTCTCCAGATATCCTTTCATTGTGATGTTGCCGCGCATCATTACTTCGCCCATGGTCTCCCCGTCCCAAGGCACGGGCTGCATGGTTTCGGGGTCCAAAACGGTAGTGTTTTCCTGCACAACATATGGCACGCCTTGCCGCGCCTTCAGGTTGGCCTGTTTGCCTATTGGCAAATCGTTCCACTCGGGTTTCCAGGCACAGGCAATGCATGGGCCATAGGTTTCTGTCAGCCCGTAAGCATGCGTGACCTCGAAGCCTTCGGATTGCATGCCCGCTAACACAGGGGCGGGCGGCGGGGCCGCTGCGGTCATGACTTTTACCTTGTGGGTAAAGCTGCGCTTGGTTTTGGCATCTGCCTCGATCACAAAGCTGAGCACAATGGGCGCGCCGCAGAAATAGTTGGCACCTTCATCGGCAATGGCGTTGTAAATGTTTTGCGCGGTGACCTTGCGGATACAGATATTGGTGCCTGCCTTTGCCGCAATCGTCCACGGAAAACACCAGCCGTTGCAGTGAAACATTGGCAAGGTCCAAAGATAGACCGGCGCGGCGCCCATGTCCCATTCCATCACGTTGCCTAGCGCATTTAAATAAGCGCCGCGATAGTGGTAAACCACACCTTTTGGGCGGCCGGTTGTGCCGGAGGTATAATTGACGCTGATCGTATCCCATTCATCTGCGGGTGCGGTATAGGCGAAATCGGGGTCGCCGGTTGCCAGGAAAGACTCATATTCGAGCTTGCTCAGGCGCGGGCCTTCCGGGGCGTGGGGGTCGTCAATGTCGATGAGGAGCGGTGGCGAGTCAACCTCTTTGAGCGCCTCTTTCACCGTTGCCGCAAACTCGCGGTCAACGATCAAGGCACGGGTTTTGGAATGGCCGAGGATATAGGCGATAGTGCCGGCATCGAGGCGGCAGTTTAGGGTGTTTAGCACCATTCCGGCCATCGGCACCGCAAAATGGGCTTCGTATATCTCCGGGGTGTTTACCGAAATCACGCCGACGACATCACCCTTTTTCAGGCCGGACTTATGCAAGGCCGAAGCCATTTTTTTGCAGCGGGTATAGGTCTCGCTCCATGTGCGCCGGGTTTTGCCATAAACAACAGCGACACGCTCGGGGTAGGTCGTTGCGGCGCGGTGCAGAAAGCTCACCGGCGTAAGAGGCGCGTAATTGGCGGGGGTTTTTGGAAAATCTATCATCGAGGTCTCCTCAGCATATTTCCTTTGAGTATCCCGTGCAATGAGGAGCGTGTAAAGAGTGTCGCGAGGACGCGGCGCATTGTTTTTGACGCTCCTAGCCCGGCGCGGGAACAGTAATTCAAAAATGTAGCGAGGGCGACATTTGGTCGTTCAGGTGCATATTTGGATGGCTGAGCTTCAGTTGCAGCGCTTTGGTTGTTGTGTGCGCAGAGCCAACGCGCGCGCGCCGCATTTCCGAAGCAACGGATTTGTTTTCACGTAGAAAGGGCTAGCCTTCCCAATTCTGCAAAATATTCCATGCTTCCTCACCGGTGTCGACAAAGCGGAACAGATCGAGATCCTTTTCGGAGATTGTGCCCGCGTCGGCCAGAGCTTCCCAATTTATAATTTTTTTCCAGAATTCGCGGCCAAACAGAAGAATGGGCATTGGCTCCATTCTTTTGGTTTGAATCAAGGTGAGGGCTTCAAAAAGCTCATCCATGGTGCCAAAGCCGCCGGGGAAAGCCGCGATGGCCTTTGCTCGCATCAAAAAGTGCATTTTGCGGATCGCAAAGTAGTGGAAATTGAAGCAGAGCTCGGGGGTTGCGTATTCATTCGGGGCTTGTTCGTGTGGCAATACGATATTGAGGCTGACGGATCGGCCACCGATATCAGCGGCGCCTCGGTTTCCGGCTTCCATCACGCCAGGGCCACCCCCTGTGCAAACGACATAATCTTTCCCGCCGGTTTTAAGGCTTTCACGGGTGCATATCTGCGCAAAGCTGCGGGCTTCAGTGTAGTATTTTGAAAGCATGGCCAGCGACTCGGTGCGGGCGCAGTCCTTTAATACCGGATCGGGAATGCGTGCGCCACCAAACAGCACCACCGTGCTTTCAACGCCGGCTTCGGTGAGGGCCAATTCGGTTTTTAGCAGCTCCAGCTGCAAGCGCATCGGGCGCAGTTCGTCGCGGTAGAGAAAATCCGGATCGGCAAACGCAAGACGGTAAGAGGGCGCGCGCGTTTGTGGCGTGTCTTTGACAATTCTTGATGTTTCGATGTCGCAGCGGGCATCGGGGAAACGGCGGGGCTTGGCGTTCATCTTGTCTATCCTGCAATGAGTGGTATCTCAGGATTGCAGAGATGGGCGGGAATGGCCAGTCACTTCTTGGTGCATAAAAGCACGGCGTATTCCGGAGGCCGGAATACGCCACTTTCAGGTCGAATTAGGCTTCGACGGTTACTTTTTGCGCTTCAATCGGGCGCGACTTTGCGATCTCGATTTTACGCGGTTTTAGAGCTTCGGGCAGCTCACGCACAAGGTCGACATGCAGCAATCCGTTTTCGGTCGTCGCGTCGGTGGCGCGCACGTGGTCCGCGAGTTGGAAGCGTTTTTCAAATGCACGTGTAGCGATTCCGCGGTGCAGGTAGCTGACGCCATCTTCGGCCTCATCTTTTTTACCGGAAATCACCAACTGGCCGTCGCGGGCCTCAATTGTGAGTTCGTTGTCCGAGAAGCCGGCAACAGCAATCGTAATGCGATACGCATCTTCACCGGTTTTTTCGATGTTATAAGGGGGGTAGCTGGAGCCGCCTTCTGTGCGGGTTACGTTGTCCAGAATATTGGCCAGACGGTCGAATCCGACGGTTGAGCGGTAAAGCGGGGTTAGATCAAAATTTCGCATTGGGTATCCTCCATTGAGCGACACAGAATTTCGGCCATCCATCATGGACCAGCCGGGTTCAGGCCCGTTTGGCGCCTGATGACATAGATGTATGAAACGCGCCGCGGGATTCAAGGGGTGAAAATATTCGAGATCGCACCTATATATGCTCAAACCAACGAAGGATAAATGATGGCGAGCGAACACAAATTTTGGGATCGGATGGCGAAGCGCTATGCGCGGTCTCCGGTGTCTGATCAGGCATCATATGAGACCAAGCTCGCCAAAACACGGGCCTGTTTTGGCGAGAATTTCCATGTGCTCGAATTTGGATGCGGCACCGGCTCTACCGCAATAATCCATGCGCCCTTTGTGAAAGACTATCTCGCAACCGATATATCCGGGAAGATGCTGGAAATTGCACGGGAAAAGGCCAAAGGCATTGCGAATTTGCGTTTTGAGCGAGGCAGGCTGGAGGATGTCGAGCGGCCAGAGGGTGGCTTTGATGCGGTTCTCGGCCATAGTATCCTGCATTTGCTTGCCGATAAAGAGGCGGCGATCAAGCGGGCGTATGCGCTTCTCAAACCGGGGGGTGTTTTTATTTCGAGCACCACTTGTTTGGGCCGCGGTGGGCCGCTAAAGGCGCTTCTCTGGATAGGAAACAGGCTCGGGCTTTTACCCTTGGTCAATTTTTTTCGGCCCGACGAACTTGTGGCTGCGGTCGAATCTGCCGGCTTTGTCATTGAAGAGCGCTGGCAACCCGAGCCGAAATCAGCGCTCTTCCTGATCGCCAGAAAGCCCGGTTAGCGCGGCCTCGTCATGCTCCATAGCGATTTGTTTGGCGGCCTTGGCGCCCAGTGCTTTTAGCGTTTCCACCTGCCCGACAAGGTTTCCGCTGCCTTGCGACAGCTTGGAGATCGCGCTGGCGTGGGTTGTCTGCGCCTGCGACAGACGCTCGCCGACCTTCTCCATGTCTTGGGTGAAGCCGACAAATTTATCATAGAGCAGCCCGGCCCGTTTGGCGATTTCCATGGCGTTTTTATTGCGCCGGTCGATAGACCACAGATTATCGACGGTTTTTAGCGCGACCATCAGGTTTGTGGGCGAGGCAATCACGATATTGCGCTCTGACGCATAGAGCGCAAGGTCGGGGCTGGCCTGCACCGCATGGGAAAAAGCGCTCTCGATTGGCATAAACAAGATCACATAATCCACCGACCCGTCGTCTACTTCGTGGTATTTTTTGGCGCTAAGCGTATCGATATGGGTTTTGACCGAGGCAACGTGCAGCTTCATATTCTGGTCGTGCACATTTTCTTCCACCGCGTTTACTGCCCGCTCATAAGCCACAAGCGAAACCTTGCTATCCACCACCAGCCGCCGCCCGCCGGGCAGATTAACCAGCACATCGGGGCGAAACGCCTGGCCATGCTCGTTACGGTGGTGGCTTTGCACAACGTATTCCTCACCTTCGCGCAGGCCCGAGCGCTCAAGGATGCTGGCCAACACCATCTCGCCCCACGCGCCTTGTTTTTGCTGATCGCCTTTCAGGGCTTTGGTCAGGTTATGCGCTTCCAGTGACACTTCCGCGCTTTGTGCGGTCAGGGCTTCGATCTGGTGTTTTAAGGCCACACGGTCTTTGCCGGCAGATTCGTGCACGCCGCGCAATTCGGTCTCGAATTTGCCGATATGTTCCTTGAGCGGTTGCAAAACCAGCTTGAGCCGTTCGGCATTGCTGGCCTCAAAACGCCGCCCGTGCGTTTCCATGACCTTGCCGGCCAGCGCTTCGAACTCTGCTTTCAGACGGTCACCATTATCGTTGAGCAGCCGTATCTGCTCGGCATTGCTCTTGTGTTGGTGCTCTAGCGAGGTTTCCATCCGTGCGTTTTCGATTCGTGCTTCTTCGAGGTCTTCCTGTGTGGCCCGCAGGCTATTCACCAGCTCGGAAAGCTGTTCATGCGCATGATCAATTTTTTCGCCAGCGGCCTGCGATTCTGCGTCGGCCCGCGCCAGTGCTGCCTTACGGCGAGAAGCAATGGCCCAAAGCGCGGCTATGGAGAGGCCGATAAGTAGCGCTTTTATCCAGTCGGGAGAGGCCTGCACTTCAGCGATCATTTGCGCGATCATTCGGTTTCCTTTTTCTTTAGTCTAGCTGATCGAACAAATGCTGAACAGAGCTTTTAACGTGCCGGAAGCGATCACCGCCCAACGGGGTGCCGCCATACCAGCGGGTCACGACAACAACTGCGTTATTTATCTCGGCCCGGGCCATCATCTGTAAGATAATCATTCCCGCGCCGCCCTCGCCATCGTCATTTTTGGCCTCGCTGCCGTCCGCCAGCCGCGCTGCCCATGAATTATGGGTCGCCTTAGCAAATTTTTTGGCGCGCTTCAGGCGTTTCAAAAATGCTTTTACCTCAGCGTCATTTTCAACCCGCCCGGCGCTGACGGCGTATTTTGAGCCGCGATCCGAAAGCACAGCCGGAAATTGTATGAAATCTGATGTTATGGCTTTCAAATGGATACCCTCTCGCATTTTAATGGTCATATGCCGGAACAGCGCACAATAAAAGGCTGGGGCTTGCACTTTTGCGGGGGAGTGCGTATTTGAGGGCAAACGTTATTCCCGATTCAGGAGCCTGATATGGCAAAGGCAAATCCGTTCCAATTTCTTCAGCAAGTCCGCTCGGAGGTTTCCAAAGTTGTTTGGCCGACCCGCCGTGAAACGCTGCTGACCACCGCCATGGTTTTTACTATGGCTTTCTTCGCTGCTCTTTTCTTCTTCCTTGTGGATTTGGTAATTCGCTTCGGTCTCGAAGGCATTTTGGCAGCCGCTTCCTCTTGATCTAGAGGCGGTTTGCCGCTATAGGCAAAGCTTCCACACAAAGATTGCGCGCCTCGATTCGTCGGCGCGTTTTGTTTTGTTTGGGAAACGGGGCGCAAGCTCTTGAAAGATTTAAATAAAACGTAGCGCAAGCTACAGCATTGAAGGCACGGGCAAAAAATGGCGAAACGCTGGTATTCGGTAAGCGTCCTTTCGAATTTCGAAAAGAAAATCGCGGAAGCGATCGAAGAGGCTATTGTGCAAAAAGGCCTCGAGGACGAAATCGAACAGGTTTTGGTGCCGACCGAAGAAGTGTTGGAGATGCGCCGTGGCAAGAAAGTGACCCGCGAGCGCCGCTTTATGCCGGGTTATGTTTTGGTCAAAATGGAGATGACCGACCGCGCCTATCATGCGATCAACAATATCAACCGCGTCACCGGCTTTCTGGGTGCACAAAACACCCCGTCGCCGATGCGTGACGCCGAAGTAGCCCGCATTCTCAATCAGGTCGACGAGAGCGCCGATGCGCCGCGCAATCTGATCTTCTTTGATATTGGCGAGCAGGTAAATGTGATCGACGGGCCTTTTGAGGGCTTCTCCGGCATGGTTGAAGATGTGGATCAGGAAAATGCGCGCCTGAAAGTGACTGTATCAATTTTTGGCCGGGCGACCCCGGTTGAGCTCGAATTCACTCAGGTGTCGAAAGTCACCTAGTGTTAACCCGGTGGGAGGCAAAGGCTACGGTCTGAACCGCACCACTATACCATGCCGCAGCTGCGGCGATGATGAACAAAGGAGGCCACAATGGCCAAGAAAATAGCCGGCACGATGAAGCTGCAAGTGCCTGCCGGTAAGGCAAACCCCTCTCCACCCGTTGGCCCGGCGCTGGGCCAGCGCGGGCTGAACATCATGGAGTTTTGTAAAGCGTTCAACGCCAAAACCCAAGAGCTGGAAGCCGGTGCGCCTTGCCCGACCATTATCACCTATTATGTTGATAAATCCTTCACCATGGACATCAAGACGCCGCCTGCGTCTTATATGCTCAAAAAAGCGGCCAAGCTGAAATCTGGCGCAACCAACCCTGCCAAAGAGGTTGTTGGTTCTGTGACAGTGAAGCAGGTGAAAGAAATTGCGGAAGCCAAAATGAAAGACCTGAATGCGGTTGACATGGAAGGCGCTGTGAAAATCATCATGGGCTCGGCCCGCTCGATGGGTATCGAGGTTAAGGGGTAGATCATGGCAAATGTAGGAAAACGTTTTGCAGCTGCGAAAGCTGCTTTTGAAGGCAAGGCCGATGTTTCTGTTGAAGAAGCGGTGGCGCTGGTAAAAGCCAACGCAAAAGCCAAGTTTGACGAAACCGTAGACATCGTGTTTGCACTGGGTGTTGACCCCCGCCACGCGGACCAAATGGTGCGCGGCGTTGTTGCGCTGCCAAACGGCACCGGCAAAACTATGCGTGTTGCTGTTTTTGCCCGCGATGCAAAAGCCGAAGAGGCCAAAGCTGCCGGCGCTGATGTGATTGGCGCGGAAGACCTGATGGAAAGCATCCAGCAGGGCAACCTTGATTTTGACCGTTGCATTGCAACCCCTGACATGATGCCGATCGTTGGCCGTCTGGGCAAAATTCTTGGCCCGCGCAATCTGATGCCAAACCCGCGTGTTGGCACAGTGACCATGGACATCAAATCTGCTGTCGAAGCTGCCAAAGGCGGCGAAGTGCAGTTTAAGGCTGAAAAAGCCGGTGTTGTGCATGCGGGCATTGGCAAAGCTTCTTTCGACGAAGGTAAGCTGGTCGAGAACGTCAAGGCGATTATCGCTGCGGTGAACAAGGCCAAGCCAAGCGGTGCCAAAGGCACTTATGTGAAAAAGATCGCACTGAGCTCCACAATGGGCCCGGGCGTGACCTTGGATGTTGCAGCCGCATCAGCCGAGTAAGAGATCCCCGCAAGGGGTTTGGGTGGGCAGCAATGCCCGCCTTTCGTCCGAGATAGCGGGTGCCATTGGCATAATTCCTGCTTGAGATGGAAGCAAAAGAAATCAAAAGGCCTCTGGCCCCGAGATTTTGGCTGGTTCCGTAAGGACCAAGACGCTAGGGCAACCGCCTTAGTGAAAATGAGCCGGAGGGGGCGACCCTTCCATTAACTGGAGCAAATCTGTGGATAGAGCCCAAAAAGAAGCAGTGGTTGGCGAACTCAACCAAATCTTCACGGACTCTGGTGTGATTGTGGTAGCACATTACACCGGTCTTACAGTTGCAGAGATGACGGACCTACGCCTTCGCATGAGTGATGCTGGCGCTACGGTTCGCGTTGCCAAAAACAGGCTCGCCAAAATCGCCTTGAGCGGAAAATCCTTTGAATCAATGGGTGATCTGCTTAAGGGCCAAGCTGTGCTTGCTTACTCCGAAGATCCGGTGGCAGCAGCAAAAGTCATGCAGGCATACTCCAAGGAAAACGACAAGCTCGTTATTCTTGGCGGGACCATGGGTGACACAGTGCTTGACCCGGCCGGTGTTAAAGCTGTGGCTGCAATGCCAAGCCGTGAAGAGGTTCTTGCCTCTATCGCTGCTTGTCTTGTTGCCCCTGCAAGCAACATCGCTGGCGCGATTGGCGCACCTGCAAGCGATATCGCGGGTATACTTTCTACCCTCGAAGAGCAGGCAGCGTAATCTCTGAGACTATATGACCGGGGCAATGTGGGAAACATCCCATACCGGATACAAATTGAAACCTATACGGAAAGCATAAAAAATGGCTGATCTGAAAAAACTTGCTGATGAGATTGTTGGTCTGACCCTTCTCGAAGCTGTAGAACTGAAAAATATCCTCAAAGACGAGCACGGCATTGAGCCAGCAGCTGGTGGCGGCGTCATGATGGCTGCTCCTGCTGAAGGCGGCGCTGCTGCTGAGGAAAAAGACGAGTTTGACGTGATCCTTGTTGCCGCTGGCGACAAGAAAATCGGCGTTATCAAAGAAGTTCGCGCCATCACTGGCCTGGGCCTCAAAGAAGCTAAAGACGTTGTAGACGCAGGCGGCAAGGCCGTTAAAGAAGGCGTAAACAAAGCTGAAGCTGAAGAAATCAAAGCGAAACTGGAAGCTGCTGGCGCCACTGTTGAGCTGAAGTAATTTGGCGCGGCTTTGGCCGTAGCCAACTTAAAAAAGCTGGATCCGCTGAAAATTGGCGGGTCCGGCATTTTGCGTCTTTCAAGGGGCCCCTTACAGACCTCTTGAAAGGTGCAAGCCGACCGGAAGCGAGACGTGGGAATCTCGCAAGAATTGGTCGGCCCAACCGCAGGGCTTTAGGTGTGCGTTCCCAATCGCGCATCGGGCGTTGAAAAAGGTGATTTAGAGCATGGCTCAAACATTTTCCGGTCGCAAACGTATCCGTAAATATTACGGTCACATCGATGAAATTGCAAAAATGCCAAACCTGATCGAGGTGCAGAAAAGCTCCTATGATCTGTTTCTTGATTCTGGCGAAAAGGGCATGCCTCTGGATGACGCGGGCATTAACGCCGTGTTTAATTCCGTATTCCCGATCAAGGATTTTAATGATACCGCCAGCATCGAATATGTAAAATACGAGCTGGAAGCGCCGAAATATGACGTGGAAGAGTGCCAACAGCGCGACATGACCTATAGCGCGCCGCTCAAGGTCACGCTGCGCCTGATCGTGTTTGATGTTGATGAAGACACAGGTGCTCGCACCGTAAAAGACATCAAAGAGCAAGAAGTTTTCATGGGGGATATGCCCCTCATGACCGATATCGGCACGTTTATTGTAAACGGCACCGAGCGGGTCATCGTTTCCCAGATGCACCGTTCGCCCGGCGTGTTCTTTGACCACGACAAAGGCAAAACCCATTCTTCGGGCAAGCTGCTGTTTACCAGCCGTATTATCCCCTATCGCGGCTCGTGGCTTGATTTCGAATTTGATGCCAAAGACAATGTTTATACCCGTATCGACCGCCGCCGGAAGCTGCCGGTAACCACCCTGCTTTATGCGCTGGGGCTGGACCAAGAAGGCATCATGGATGCCTATTACGACACGGTTGATTACAAGCTGAACAAAAAGAAAAAGGGCTGGGCGACCAAGTTCTTCCCCGAGCGGATTCGCGGCACCAAGCCCACTTATGATGTGATTGACGCCAAAACCGGCGAAGTTATCGCTGAAGCCGGTAAAAAAGTGACCCCGCGCACGGTTAAAAAACTGATCGATGCGGGTGAAGTAACCGAGATTTTGGTGCCGTTTGACGGTATCCTCGGGCGCTTCTCTGCCAAAGATATTATCAATGAAGAAACCGGCGAGATCTGGATCGAAGCCGGTGGTGAAATTACCCAAGAGCTTGACAAAGAGGGTAACGTGATTGGCGGCACCTTGAAGACGCTGATCGACAACGGTGTCTCCAAGATTCCAACACTGGACATCGACAACATCAATGTTGGCCCTTACATGCGCAACACAATGGCGCTGGATAAAAACCTGAACCGCGATACCGCGCTTCTGGATATTTATCGGGTGATGCGCCCGGGCGAGCCGCCCACCGTTGAAGCGGCCTCAACCATGTTTGACGCGATGTTCTTTGAAAGTGACCGGTTTGACCTTTCAACCGTTGGCCGCGTAAAAATGAACATGCGCCTTGAGTTGGATGCCCCTGATACCCAGCGCACCCTGCGCAAAGAAGACATCATTGCGGTGATCAAAGGTCTGGTAGACCTTCGGGACGGCAAAGGCTCTGTTGATGATATCGACCATCTCGGTAACCGCCGGGTGCGCTCGGTTGGCGAATTGATGGAAAACCAGTATCGCGTTGGTTTGCTCCGGATGGAGCGCGCTATTCGCGAGCGTATGAGCAGCGTTGAAATTGACAACGTGATGCCGCAAGACCTGATCAACGCCAAGCCAGCGGCGGCTGCCGTGCGTGAGTTTTTCGGCTCCAGCCAGCTTTCTCAGTTCATGGACCAAAACAACCCGCTTTCGGAAGTCACCCACAAACGCCGCCTGTCAGCACTTGGGCCTGGCGGCTTAACCCGTGAACGTGCCGGCTTTGAAGTGCGCGACGTGCACCCGACCCACTATGGCCGGCTTTGCCCGATTGAAACCCCCGAGGGGCCAAATATTGGCTTGATCAACTCGCTGGCGTCTTACGCGCGGGTGAATAAATATGGCTTCATCGAGACCCCTTATCGCACCGTAAAAGACGGACAGGTAACCGACGAAGTGCGCTACATGTCAGCCACAGAAGAAATGCGCTACACCGTGGCGCAGGCCAACGCCAACCTCGATGAAGAGGGCCGGTTCAAAAATGACCTGATCTCGACCCGCCAAGCGGGCGAGCATATGCTGAACCCGCCGGAAAACATCGACCTGATTGACGTTTCGCCAAAACAGTTGGTATCGGTTGCCGCATCGCTCATCCCCTTCCTTGAGAATGACGATGCGAACCGGGCTTTGATGGGCTCAAACATGCAACGCCAAGCCGTTCCGCTGGTAAAGGCCGAAGCGCCTTATGTGGGCACCGGCATTGAAGAAGTTGTGGCCCGGGATTCCGGCGCGGCGATTGTGGCCAAGCGTGGTGGCATTGTTGACCAGGTAGACGCGATGCGCATTGTGGTGCGCGCGACAGAAGACCTTGAGGTCGGTGATCCGGGCGTTGATATTTACCGTCTGCGTAAGTTCCAGCGCTCCAACCAAAACACCTGCATCAACCAGCGCCCGCTGGTGAAAGTGGGTGATATGGTGCACAAGGCCGAGGTGATTGCCGATGGGCCATCCACCGATTTGGGTGAATTGGCGCTGGGTAAAAACGTGTTGGTGGCCTTTATGCCATGGCAGGGCTACAATTATGAGGACTCGATCCTGATCTCCGAGCGTATCGTCAAAGACGATGTGTTTACCTCGATCCATATCGAAGAATTTGAAGTGGCGGCGCGCGATACCAAGCTCGGGCCTGAAGAGATTACCCGCGATATTCCGAATGTTGGCGAGGAAGCCCTGCGCAACCTCGACGAAGCCGGTATTGTGTATATTGGCGCCGAAGTCGGGCCAAGCGATATTCTGGTTGGTAAAATCACCCCTAAAGGTGAAAGCGCCATGACCCCGGAGGAAAAACTCCTGCGGGCGATCTTTGGTGAAAAGGCTTCCGACGTGCGCGATACGTCGCTGCGTTTGAAACCGGGGGATTTTGGCACCGTTGTGGATGTGCGGGTGTTTAACCGCCACGGCATTGATAAAGACGAACGTGCGATCCAGATCGAGCGGGAAGAAGTGGAGCGCCTGTCGCGTGACCGTGACGACGAAATCACAATTCTCGAGCGCAACACCTATGGCCGCTTGCGGACCATGATTCTGGGCAAAAAAGCTGTAAAAGGGCCGAAAGGCGTGAAAGCTGGCTCCGAGATCAATGAAGAGCTTCTTGAAACGTTGAGCAAAGGCCAATGGTGGCAGCTTGCTTTGTCGGAAGATGACGACGCGGCACAGGTAGAAGCCCTGAACGCACAGTTTGAGGCCAACAAACGCACTATGACCGCGCGCTTTGAAGACAAGGTTGAAAAAGTCCGCCGTGGGGATGACCTGCCGCCGGGGGCCATGAAAGTGGTTAAAGTATTTGTCGCGGTGAAGCGCAAGCTGCAACCGGGCGATAAAATGGCTGGGCGTCACGGCAACAAAGGGGTTATCTCCAAGGTTGTGCCGCAAGAAGACATGCCGTTTTTGGCCGATGGCACCCCTGTTGATGTGGTGCTGAACCCGCTCGGCGTGCCTTCACGCATGAATGTGGGCCAGATTTTGGAAACCCATATGGGCTGGGCCGCGCATAACCTTGGCCGCTCCATTGAAAACGCGCTGGCAGAATACAAGCGCTCGGGCGATATGACACCGGTAACTGATGCTATGAAGATCGCTTATGGCGATAGCACATATGCAGAAGCGACCGAAGGCATGAGCCAAGAGAATATTCTGGAAGCGGCGGGCAATGTGACCCGTGGCGTGCCTATTGCAACGCCTGTTTTTGACGGTGCCAAAGAGGCAGACGTGAACGATGCGCTAACCCGCGCGGGCCTCGATACCTCTGGTCAATCGGTGGTTTATGACGGCCGCACAGGCGAGCAATTTGCCCGTCCGGTGACGGTTGGCATGAAGTATATCCTGAAACTGCACCACCTTGTGGACGAGAAAATCCACGCGCGTTCCACCGGGCCTTATAGCCTTGTGACTCAGCAACCATTGGGCGGTAAAGCCCAGTTTGGTGGTCAGCGCTTTGGTGAGATGGAAGTTTGGGCGCTTGAAGCTTATGGCGCTGCCTACACCTTGCAGGAAATGCTCACCGTTAAATCGGATGATGTGGCAGGCCGGACCAAGGTTTATGAAAGCATCGTGAAGGGCGAGGACAATTTCGAGGCTGGCGTGCCAGAATCGTTTAATGTGCTCGTGAAGGAAATTCGGTCACTCGGTTTGAATATCGAGCTGCTGGATTCGGAGGCGGAGTAGGGGCGTTTTTTCGCCCTTACCTTTGGAAATAGATTGAGGATTACAAAATGAATCAAGAAATCACAAACCCGTTTAACCCGGTCCAGCCGTTGAAAACCTTCGACGAAATCAAAATCTCGCTCTCGTCACCTGAGCGGATTTTGAGCTGGTCTTTTGGCGAAATCAAAAAGCCGGAAACCATCAACTATCGCACGTTCAAGCCCGAACGTGACGGCCTTTTCTGTGCCCGTATCTTTGGCCCGATCAAAGATTACGAATGCCTGTGCGGCAAATATAAGCGCATGAAATATCGCGGCGTAACCTGTGAGAAATGTGGCGTGGAAGTGACGCTGCAAAAAGTGCGCCGCGAGCGTATGGGCCATATCGACCTTGCCGCGCCTGTGGCGCATATCTGGTTTCTTAAGTCATTGCCGTCGCGCATTGGCCTGATGCTGGATATGACCCTGCGCGACCTTGAGCGTATCTTGTATTTTGAACAATATGTGGTGATCGAGCCGGGCCTGACCGACCTTACGCAAGGCCAGTTGCTGACCGAGGAGGAATTCCTCGACGCCGAAGACCAGTTCGGCGCAGACGCTTTCACTGCCGGCATTGGCGCGGAAGCTATCCGCGAAATGCTGGCCGCGATCGACCTTGACGCCGAAGCCGAACAGCTGCGCGCTGATCTGGCCGAAGCCACCGGTGAGTTGAAGCCGAAAAAGATCATCAAACGCCTGAAGTTGGTGGAAAACTTCCGCGAAAGCGGCAACCGCCCCGAGTGGATGATTTTGACGGTGATTCCGGTTATTCCACCCGAGCTGCGCCCCTTGGTGCCGCTTGATGGCGGCCGGTTTGCCACCTCAGATCTCAACGACCTTTATCGCCGGGTGATCAACCGTAACAACCGTCTTAAACGCCTGATTGAGCTTCGTGCACCTGATATCATCGTGCGCAACGAGAAGCGCATGCTGCAGGAATCGGTTGATGCGCTGTTTGATAACGGCCGTCGTGGTCGTGTGATTACCGGTGGCAACAAGCGCCCGCTGAAATCGCTTTCCGATATGCTCAAAGGCAAGCAAGGCCGCTTCCGGCAAAACCTGCTTGGCAAGCGCGTTGATTTCTCTGGCCGTTCGGTAATTGTGACCGGGCCCGAGCTTAAACTGCACCAATGTGGCCTGCCCAAGAAAATGGCGCTGGAACTCTTTAAGCCGTTTATTTACTCGCGGCTGGAGGCCAAGGGCCTTTCAAGCACCGTGAAGCAAGCCAAGAAACTGGTGGAAAAAGAGCGTTCCGAAGTATGGGATATTCTGGATGAAGTGATCCGCGAGCATCCGGTGATGCTCAACCGTGCGCCAACCTTGCACCGCTTGGGCATTCAGGCGTTTGAGCCGGTGCTGATCGAGGGTAAAGCCATCCAGCTGCACCCGCTGGTATGCTCGGCCTTTAACGCCGACTTTGACGGTGACCAAATGGCCGTGCACGTGCCGCTCTCGCTGGAAGCCCAGCTTGAAGCGCGTGTCTTGATGATGTCGACCAATAACGTGCTTTCCCCTTCCAACGGGGCGCCGATTATTGTGCCGTCGCAGGATATGATTCTGGGTCTCTATTATGTGACCCTGATGCGCCAAGGCATGAAAGGCGAAGGCATGGCCTTTGCCAATATGGACGAGATCGACCATGCGCTGGAAACCGGCGCTGTGCACCTGCACGCCAAAGTAACGGCGCGCGTTGAGCAGATCGACGAGGAAGGCAACGCTTATATGGAGCGGTTCGAAACCACGCCGGGCCGTGTGCGCCTTGCGCAGCTTTTGCCGAAAAACCATAAAGCGCCGTTTAGCATCGTCAACCGCCTCATTCGCAAGAAAGAAGTGGGCGAAGTGATTGATGTTGTTTATCGTCACTGCGGCCAAAAAGAGTCGGTTATTTTCTGTGACCAGATCATGACCCTCGGTTTTAGCGAAGCTTTTAAAGCCGGTATTTCGTTTGGCAAGGATGACATGCTCATCCCTGATAACAAATGGCCAATCGTCGAAGGCGTGCGCGCCAGGGTTAAGGAATTCGAGCAACAGTATATGGACGGTCTTATTACCAAGCTCGAGAAATATAACAAAGCTGTGGATGTTTGGTCCAAGTGTTCGGATGATGTGGCCGAAGGCATGATGGGTGAAATCTCGAAAATGCGCTTTGACGAAGAGGGCAACGAGCTTGAGCCGAATTCGGTTTACATGATGTCACATTCCGGGGCGCGTGGCTCCCCTGCCCAGATGAAACAGCTCGGCGGGATGCGTGGCCTTATGGCCAAGCCAAACGGCGACATCATCGAGACCCCGATTGTATCAAACTTTAAAGAAGGCCTGACCGTGCTTGAGTATTTCAACTCGACTCACGGGGCCCGTAAAGGCCTTGCCGATACCGCGCTTAAAACCGCAAACTCCGGTTACCTCACCCGCCGTCTGGTGGATGTGGCACAGGATTGTATCGTGCGCGAAGATGATTGCGGCACAGAGATCTCGATCAAAATCGCCGCAGCGGTAAATGACGGCACGGTTGTGTCTTCGCTTTCCGAGCGGATTTTGGGCCGGGTTATCGCTGAAGATGTGGTGAAGCCGGGGTCTGATGAAGTTCTGGCTACGCGCAACACGTTGGTTGACGAGAAGCTGGCTGACGAGATTGAAGCCGCTGGTGTGCTTTCCTTGCAAGCCCGTTCGCCGCTGACATGTGAAGCTGAAGACGGCATTTGCGCCCAGTGTTATGGCCGTGATCTCGCACGTGGTTCCAAGGTGAACCCGGGCGAAGCTGTGGGTATTATCGCTGCGCAATCAATTGGTGAGCCGGGCACCCAGCTGACCATGCGGACTTTCCACATTGGCGGTATCGCGCAAGGCGGGTCGCAAACCTCGCAAGACGCCATTGCCGACGGGAAAATCGAGCTGCGCAAAACCAGTATTCTGGAAAATGCATCCGGTGAAACCGTTGTTATGGATCGTCACATGGAACTGGCGCTGATTGACTCTAACGGTGTTGAACTTTCCACCTATAAACTGGGCTTTGGCTCCAAGTTGATGGTGAAAGACAAAGCCAAGGTCAAGCAAGGCGACAAGCTCTATGAATGGGACCCGTTCACCATGCCGATCATCACCGAGAAACCCGGTGTGGCCAAATTTGTTGACCTGACCAGCGGTATTTCGGTGCGTGATGAAACCGATGATGCCACCGGCCTGAGCCAGAAAGTGGTATCGGATTGGCGGGCGACCGCCAAAGGCGGCGATCTGAAACCGGCCATCATTGTGATGGACCCGGCCACCGGCGAGCCTGTGCGCATGGAAAACGGCAATCCGGCGGTTTACAATATGTCTATCGATGCGGTGCTTGCCGTGGAAGATGGCCAGGAAATCGCCCCCGGCGATGTGCTGGCACGGATTCCGCGCGAAGGCACCAAGGTGAAAGACATTACTGGTGGTTTGCCCCGTGTGGCCGAGCTTTTTGAAGCGCGCCGTCCGAAAGATCACGCGATTATCGCGGAAATCGATGGCCGTGTGCGCTTTGGCAAAGACTACAAAAACAAGCGCCGCGTGGCGATTGAACCTGTAGACGAGAGCTTGGAGACCGTGGAATACATGGTGCCCAAGGGCCGTCACATTCCTGTTCAGGAAGGTGATTTCATCCAGAAGGGCGAATATATCATGGACGGCAATCCCGCTCCGCATGATATTTTGCAGATCATGGGTGTGGAAGCGCTGGCTGAATATATGGTCAACGAAGTGCAGGATGTTTACCGTCTGCAAGGTGTGAAGATCAACGATAAGCATATCGAAGTGATTGTGCGCCAGATGCTGCAGAAATGGGAAGTATCCCATAGCGGCGGCACCATTTTGCTCAAAGGCGAGCAAGTGGACCGTGCGGAGTTCTTTGAGGCCAACGAGAAGGCAGTGGCGCAGGGCTTCGAGCCCGCCAAAGGTGGGCCGGTATTGCTCGGGATCACCAAAGCGTCGCTCTCCACGCGCTCGTTTATCTCTGCGGCGTCTTTCCAGGAAACCACGCGCGTGCTTACCGAGGCGTCTACCCAAGGCAAGCGCGACAAGTTGATCGGCTTGAAGGAAAACGTGATCGTTGGGCGCTTGATCCCGGCGGGCACAGGTGGGGCAACCCATGACCTCAAGCGCGTGGCAC